>OGCO01002880.1_pt1 | contig 21454 bp, 15 predicted proteins | sample 1570171 | NCBI WGS metagenome assembly OGCO01 (sample SAMEA4370583, study PRJEB24528) | human gut metagenome
AATCAGCATTGCAATCTGCGCGATCTATGTGTTTGCCACCTGCACCTGCGGTACCAGACAGGATATTGCAATGGCAATCTTTACAGCAATCACACAGGGAATTCTGATTGCTGGTCTTTCTACATATGTGAACCAGATCATTAAACAGACAAATAAAGACGAATGATTCAGGGGATTGAGAAATCATCCCTTTTGGAGGAAATGCTTATGGAGAAGCAAAAGAACTACTGCACCGGATCCAGAGAGCCAATCCGAAACTATTTAAGGATATGGACAATGCCGGGATGGAATCCGACCTCCTGACGAAGAACTGGGATACATATGCTGTGACAGCAGAATCCGCGAAAGGTCAGTGTATTATTAGTATCATCAGCACTGACTTGGGGAAGAAATGCCAGGATCAGTACAAGGAAGACCAGATACAAGCGTATATTCCAATCATTGAAAAAGCATATGGAACCATGGAAGACTCTACCATGATGGAATGTATCTGTCAGGATCTCACAGACCCGACTCCGAATCAGGTAGGAGATTACACAGACAGGCAGAATGCTGTCATAAACATGATTCATACATATGCTGATAGCATAGAGAAAGAAGGTGTTGTAATGACAAAGACAGAAAAAGCAATAAGACAGATGGAGACATGGGCGAAAGATGATTCTCATGGCTACGATCAGGACTACCGCTGGGGAGAAAAGGGAGATTACGACTGTTCCTCTGCTGTAATCCAGGCATGGCAGAACGCCGGAATTCCGGTTAAGTCTGGTGGTGCTACATACACTGGAGATATGAAAAATGTGTTCCTAAAGAACGGATTCAAAGACATTACCGCCTCTGTCAACAGAAGAACCGGAACAGGGTTAAAGCGTGGTGATGTGCTGCTGAATGAAGCTCATCATGTTGCGATGTATTGTGGAGCTGGTAAAGAGGTAGAAGCCTCGATCAACGAAAAAGGCACCGCACATGGCGGACAGCCGGGAGATCAGACCGGAAAAGAGTTTCTGATTCGCAGCTATAGAAATTACCCTTGGAATTGCATTTTGCGCTATGCCGGAGATACGGTCACATCTGATGTGGAGAAGAAACAGAACACAGTAGCCTATGTAGCCAGATTCACAAAGGATTGCAAGTGCTATAGTGCAGCTGGCAAAACTCAAGCTAAAATGTTCCCGGCGGTTAAAAAGAATGCGGTTGTAGATGTGATGAAATACACTGAAATCGTAAAGGGCAAGAAGTGGTACTTCATCCGGATTCCGCATCCGACAGAAGGGTTTGTATTTGAATTTGTTCCATCTGGGTATTTCACTAGAATTACAGAAATTTCCAGATGAGTTTCCCGGGGAAAATACCCCCGGGAGCCTTGCTCATAAACTAGAATTGTATCATTTCGGAATGATTTACGCTGTATTTGTTAGTCACAATGAAGAAATTTATTTTTTAATGGAAAAAGCTCACAAAGCCCATAAAATCAAGCGTTCTTTTTAAAAATTCCCCTTTAATGTTCACAAATCTTACATAAATCTCTGCTATAGTAACCATATGAAAGATAAAATCTGTTGCTGAGGGCGATTTTCCCGGATTTTGCGCTGTGGCTGTAAAGGCGCTGAACAGTCGTGGATTTTAACAATACTCGGAAAACAGTATAAATAAAAAGTAAAAACTGTTTCGGAAAATAATGAAGAAAAACGGAGGGGATCAAATGGATACATTAAAAATCCTGGTGGTGGATGATGAGAGCCGCATGAGAAAGCTGGTAAAGGATTTCCTGACAAAGAAGAATTTCCAGGTACTGGAAGCCGGTAATGGTGAAGAAGCCATGGATATCTTTTATGAGGAGAAGGACATCGCACTGATCATTTTGGATGTCATGATGCCGAAGATGGATGGATGGGAAGTTTGCCGTGAGATTCGCAAGAACTCAAAAGTTCCGATTATTATGCTGACTGCAAGAAGTGATGAGAGAGATGAGCTTCTTGGATTTGATCTGGGGGTAGATGAATACATCTCTAAACCATTCAGTCCGAAAATCCTTGTTGCAAGAGTGGAGGCAATTCTGAGACGTACAGGTCAGAATAATCCGGAAGATGTGATTTCAGCAGGCGGCATTGTTATAGATAAAGCAGCACATCTGGCTACGGTGGATGGTAAGCCTATGGAACTGAGCTTTAAGGAATTTGAACTTCTGACATATTTTCTGGAGAATCAGGGAATCGCACTTTCCAGAGAAAAGATCCTGAATTCTGTATGGAATTATGACTACTTTGGAGATGCCCGTACGATTGATACCCATGTTAAGAAGCTCAGAAGTAAAATGGGAGATAAAGGTGAATATATAAAGACTGTATGGGGTATGGGATACAAGTTTGAGGTAGACGAATGACAGGAAACGGAAAAACAGATAAAAAATTTCATACTCTGCAACATCAGATTTCAGTAGTGTTTATATGTCTGTTACTGCTTTCGATCTTTACCATTACTCTGATCAATGGTCTTTTTCTTGAAAAATATTATGTATCCAAAAAAGTAGAAGTGCTGGAGGAGGCAAAAGAAGTGTTGTCTCAGATGAATCTGGATGACATCCTGCAGTATGATACAGATATAGAAGAGGACAAAAAAGGGGCAACAGATGAGATTTCGGATGAGATTGAGAGGAGCAGTTCCAGAAATAACCTTACCTGGATCATAGTAAATGAGGAAAACAGCGGTTATTATTACTGGGGAGAGAATAATATGGCAAAAATGCTCCGCAGTAAGCTGTTTGGGTATATTAATAATCTGGATCAGGATATGCAGCACAGTCGTGTGCTCAAAAAGACAGATACCTGTACCATGTGGCAGGTGCATGATCGCTTTGCAGGCATGGAATATGTGGAATGCTGGGGACAGTTTGATAATGGTTACTATTTCCTGATCCGTTCTCCTCTGGAAAGTATTAAGGAAAGTGCATCTATTTCCAACAGTTTTTACTTCATTGTAGGAATAATCATAATTGTGGTCAGCGGTATTGTGATTCTTGTGATGACAAATCGTATTACCCGCCCGATCAGTGAACTGACCAAATTATCAGAGAAGATGTCTGATCTGGATTTTGATGCCAGATATCAAAGCAGGGCAGGTAATGAGATTGATGTACTTGGCGATAACTTTAACAAAATGTCCAGAAAACTTGAGAGCACGATCTCAGAGTTGAAATCGGCTAATAACAAGCTTCAGAAAGACATAGAAGATAAGATTAAAATTGATGAGATGCGTAAGGAATTTCTTGATAATGTTTCTCATGAGCTGAAAACTCCTATTGCATTGATCCAGGGATATGCAGAGGGGCTGAATGAAAATATTTCCGATGATCCGGAAAGCAGGGAATTTTACTGTGAAGTTATTATGGATGAGGCTTCAAAGATGAACAAGCTGGTCAAAAACCTGCTGACGCTGAATCAGCTGGAGTCCGGTAAAGATGCCCCGGTGATGGAAAGATTTGACATTGTATCTCTGATCAGGGGTGTACTTGGTTCTATGCATATTATGATCGAACAGAAAGAAGCAACTGTGATTTTTGAAGAAACAGAACCTGTATATGTATGGGCGGATGAGTTTAAGATTGAAGAGGTTGTGACCAATTATACAAGCAATGCACTGAACCATCTGGACGGAGAACGAAAAGTAGAAATTAAGGTTCTTCAGGAAGAGGACTGTGTGAAAGTAACCGTATTTAATACAGGTACTCCGATTCCGGAAGAGGATATCCCAAATCTCTGGAATAAATTCTACAAAGTAGATAAGGCCCGGACAAGAGAATATGGCGGAAGTGGTATCGGACTTTCAATTGTTAAGGCAATTATTGAGAGTATGAACCAGAAATATGGGGTATGCAATTATGATAATGGCGTGGAGTTCTGGTTCACTCTGGATTGCAGGCAGTGATAAGATATCCGGGTATTGTGAACGGAGTGAACAGTAACCGGTAGTATGACCGGAATAAAAACAGACAGAAGCAAAGAAAGCACTTTGCAACTGTCTGTTTTTGGGTTATACTGTATTGGAGCGTTTTGATCGGATATTTTATTCCGGTCTGACATGTGATCCGGAAAACCTTTGGATTACCATAATGAGGAAAACAGATAATGACATCAGGAGGATAACATGATTGCAATAATTGACTATGATGCCGGAAATATTAAAAGTGTAGAAAAAGCACTTCATTATCTTGGGGAAGAAACAACAGTAACCCGCGATCCGCAGACTTTGTTAAATGCGGATAAAGTAATCCTGCCGGGCGTGGGAAGCTTTGGACAGGCGATGGAGAATCTTCATACATACGGACTTGTACCTGTGATCCATGAGATTGTAGAGAAGAAGACGCCATTTCTTGGAATCTGCCTGGGACTTCAGCTCCTTTTTGAAAGCAGCGAGGAGACACCGGGGGTGGAAGGCCTTGGAATCCTGAAAGGGAAAATTGTTAAGATTCCGCCTGCGCCCGGGCTTAAGATTCCACATATGGGATGGAATTCCCTGCATTTTCAGAATAATGGCAGACTGTTTCAGGAAATCCCGGAACAGACCTATGTATATTTTGTGCATTCTTATTATCTGCAGGCAGAGGAGCCTGAGATTGTAAAGGCTACTACAGAATACAGCACCTGTATTCATGCTTCCGTAGAAAAGGACAATGTATTTGCCTGCCAGTTCCATCCGGAAAAGAGCAGCAAATGGGGACTGAAGATACTTGAAAATTTTGCTGCTGTGGGAAAAGACGGCAATACTGAGAAGGAGGGAAAATAAGATGTTTACAAAGAGAATTATTCCCTGCCTGGATGTAAATAACGGACGTGTGGTAAAGGGCGTAAATTTTGTGCAGCTTCGCGATGCGGGTGATCCGGTGGAGATTGCCAAAGCCTATGATGCAGCAGGAGCAGATGAACTGGTGTTTCTCGATATTACAGCATCCTGCGAACAGAGAGATACGGTAGTTGACATGGTAAGACGGGTTGCTGCCAATGTATTTATCCCGTTTACAGTAGGCGGCGGTATCCGTACTGTAGATGATTTCAAGAAACTGCTGAGAGAAGGAGCAGATAAGATTTCCGTAAATTCTGCAGCAATTGACAGACCGGAACTGATCAGTGAGGCGGCTGACAAGTTTGGAAGCCAGTGCGTAGTTGTGGCTATTGATGCCAAGCGCAGAGAAGACGGCGGATGGAATATTTACAAACATGGCGGAAGACTGGATACAGGGATTGATGCCATAGAGTGGGCAAAGAAAGTGGAAGCTCTGGGTGCAGGGGAAATCCTTCTCACCAGTATGGACTGTGACGGTACAAAAGCAGGATATGATCTGGCTCTTACCAGAGCAATTGCTGATGCTGTCTCCATTCCTGTGATCGCATCAGGCGGTGCAGGTACACTGGAGCATTTTTATGATGCACTGACCGAAGGGGGAGCAGATGCTGCACTGGCTGCGTCTTTGTTTCATTATAAAGAACTGGAGATTTCTCAGGTGAAGGATTATCTGTCTGACAGGGGAATTTCTGTCAGACGATGACCACGAAAAATATAAGAGGTGAAGGATAAGGTATGTCAGCAATTTCAGGTGACTGGCTGGAAGCCCTGAAGGGGGAGTTTCACCAGCCGTATTATGCGAAATTATATAAAACGGTGATGACAGAATATCAGACCAGGAAGATTTTTCCTCCTGCGGATGATCTGTTTAATGCATTTCATTTTACACCGTTAAACGAAGTGAAGGTAGTGATTCTGGGACAGGATCCCTATCATAATGACGGGCAGGCTCATGGGCTTTGTTTTTCCGTAAAGAGAGGAGTGGAGACTCCGCCGTCCCTGGTGAATATTTATCAGGAGCTTCATGATGACTGTGGATGCTATATCCCCAATAACGGCTATCTGGAGAAGTGGGCGAAGCAGGGAGTGCTTCTTCTGAACACAGTTCTGACTGTACGCGCCCATCAGGCAAATTCACACAGGGGGATCGGCTGGGAGCAGTTTACGGATGCTGCGATCCAGGTTCTGAATGAGCAGGACCGTCCTATTGTATTTCTGCTCTGGGGACGTCCGGCGCAGATGAAAAAATCCATGCTGAATAATCCGAAGCATCTGATTCTGGAGGCGCCTCATCCAAGTCCTCTGTCTGCTTATAGGGGATTTTTCGGATGTAAACATTTCAGTAAAACAAACGAATTTCTTGTTGCCAATGGTCTGGAACCAATCGACTGGCAGATAGAAAATATATAAGAAAAGAGGTAATGTGTAGTCAGGTAAAAGACACACAGTGATAACATGAATCAGAAAAACAATTTAGTAAAAAATGCATCCTTTCTGATGATTGCAGCTATGATCTCCAAGGTGATCGGTCTTCTGTACAAGAGTCCCCTTTCCAATATTATCGGAAGCCTTGGAATGGGCTATACAAGCCTTGCGCAGAATGCCTATATGATCCTTCTGATGATCGCATCCTTTAGTATTCCACAGGCGGTATCCAAGCTGATCTCCGAGCGTATTGCTCTGAAGGATTACAGAAATGCACATAAGTTCTTTAAGGGTGCCATGATCTATGCCATGGTGATTGGCGGAGTGGTCGGTTTATTCTGTCTCTTTGGAGCAGGGCTGATCATCCCTCAGAATCAGAAGGATGCAATTCCGGCACTTCAGATCCTGGCTCCGACGATTTTTTTGTCCGGTATTCTTGGGGTATTCAGAGGATATTTTCAGGCATACAGAAATATGATGCCAACATCTATCTCCCAGATCATTGAGCAGGTATTTAATGCGGCAGTCAGTCTTCTGGCAGCCTGGGGATTCATCAATGCATTCTCAGATGGAACAGAGAACAGCATTGCAAAATGGGGGGCAGCAGGTTCCACAGTAGGAACCGGAGCCGGAGTGGTGACTGCATTGGCATTCATGCTTCTGGTATATGGTGTAAACCGCAGAAAAATCCTGCACCGGGTAGAGAGAGATCACAGACATCAGGAAGAGTCCTACAAAGAGATTTTCCGTGTGATCATTCTGGTTGTTTCGCCGATCATTCTCAGCGCCTTTGTTTATAATGTAAATGCTTATATCAATGGGTATCTTTTCTCGGATATTCTGGGAAGAAGAGGTGGAGATGCGGCACAGATTGGTATTTTATATGCAGAGTATGCTACTTACTTTATGACAATTATCAATATTCCTCTGACGCTGTCCAGTACGGCACCTACTTCCATGATTCCGGAAGTTTCCGCTCTGTATGCCACCGGAGATATTGAAGCGACCAGAGAGTGCATTGACCAGACCGTACAGCTTTCTATGGTAGTTTCCGCCCCATGTGCAATGGGACTGGCAGTGCTTGCACAGCCGATTGTATTTTTGCTTTACGGAAATTCCACAGGACTGGCAGCCAACTTGTTGATCCTTGGTTCTTTTTCAATCCTGCTCAATGGAATGTCAAATATTTCCAATGGAGTTCTGCAGGCAATCGGACAGCAGAGGATTCCGGTGATTACGGCAGCAATCGCACTGGTTGTGGATATTGTGGTAGTGGTAGTGCTGCTGTTTACTACAAACCTTGGAGTTTATGCACTGCTGATCGCAATGGTGATCTATTCTGTGGTTGTATGTGTGTTAAATGACAGAGCCATGAAGAAATATCTGCAGTATAAGAATCCATGGAAAGAAGGATATCTGTATCCTATTCTTGCATCTGTTCCCATGGGAATTGTTGCAGGCTGTATCTGCTATGGACTGAACATTTTTGTAAAATCCAATTTCATTTGTCTGATCGTTTCCATTCCTGTTGCTGCGGTTGTTTATCTGTTTGCTTACCTGATCATTAGCAAGCCGTCAGAATCACAGCTTAGAAGAATTCCGGGTGGAAGCTATCTGATAAGGATTGCAGAGAAACTTCCGTTCTGGCAGAATAATTAAAAACAGAAGTTATAAAAAATAAAAGAGTTATATTTCATGGTTTAAATGTATTTCTGAAATAGAAACACATTTAAAATTTCTGAAATATAACTCTTTTTTTGAGCGCATTTGAAAAATGCTTTTCGCAAAGCAGGATATGTAGATTGCGGGAATGATTTTTCAAATACGCTCTAAGGCGGATATATTGCAAGGTAAAATACATTACAATATATCCATTACGGTTATTTATGCATTTTTTTCTTCTGCTTTTTTCAGGTTTTTCTGAGCTGTGGAGAGCATCAGTTTGATTCGGTTGAGCTGGTTAACTTCACTTGCACCCGGGTCATAGTCGATGGCTACAATATTGGCTGTCGGATATTCTCTGCGGATCTCTTTGATAACACCCTTACCTACAATGTGGTTCGGCAGACATCCGAAAGGCTGGATACAAACAATATTCGGAACATCTCCATGGATCAGTTCCATCATCTCACCTGTCAGGAACCATCCCTCACCTGTCTGGTTTCCGGTGGAAACGATCGGAGATGCCATTTTTGCCAGATCTCTGATATCAGCAGGCGGTGCAAAATGGCGGCTCTGTGCAAGAGCTTCGCTTGCAGGCTTTCTCACCCATTCGATTGCTTTGATTCCCCAGTTTGCCATGGTTGCCTTGGACTTCTTGAATCCAAGATTTTCTACCTTAAAGTTCTGATTATAGAAGCAGTAGCACATGAAATCGATCAGATCCGGTACAACTGCCTCAGCGCCTTCAGATTCCAGAAGCTCTGCCAGATGATTATTTGCAGCAGGCAGGAACTTGACAAGGATCTCACCTACGATGCCGACACGCGGCTTCTTCACATCACTGATCGGAATGGTATCAAATTCATGAACCATTTCGCGGCACATTTTTTTAAACTGGCTGTGGCTGATACTGCTTCCGCTTAAGAAAGAGATCACACGCTGTTCCCAGATTTTATGTTTCCTGTTTACGATTCCCTCTTCCAGTTCATAAGGACGCATACGATATACGCATTTCATCAGGATATCTCCGAATACGGCACCGTAGGCTACTTTCTTTACTAATGGAAGGGTAAGTTTGAATCCGGGATTGCTTTCCAGACCGCTTAAGTTAACAGAGATAACCGGAATCTGTTCCATACCGGCTTTCTTTAATGCGCGTCGTATAAATGCGATATAGTTGGAAGCACGACATCCGCCACCTGTCTGTGACATGACAACGGCCGTTTTGTTCAGGTCATATTTACCGGAAAGCAGAGCATCCATGATCTGTCCCACAACGATCAGAGACGGATAGCAGGCGTCATTGTTTACATACTTCAGACCAACATCCACTGCATGCTTATTGTCATTCGGAAGCACCTCCAGGTTGTATCCGCAGGAATTGAATGCTGCCTGCAGGAGGCTGAAATGGAACGGTGACATCTGCGGGCAGAGGATGGTATAATCCTTTCTCATTTCCTTTGTAAAGGATACTTTATCAATGGAAGCAGGTTTGACAGTACGTTTCTGTCCCTGTGCTTTCTTCGCGCGGATCGCTGCGATCAGGGAACGGATACGGATTCTTGCAGCACCAAGGTTATTTACCTCGTCAATCTTTAAGCAGGTATAGATTTTGTCACTTCCGTCAAGGATTTCATAAACCTCGTCTGTAGTAACTGCATCCAGACCACATCCAAAAGAGTTGAGCTGGATCAGATCCAGGTCATCGCGTGTCTTTACATAGTTTGCAGCAGCATACAGTCTGGAGTGGTACATCCACTGGTCATTGACGCGGATCGGGCGTTCCACAGGTGCCAGATGAGAGATGGAATCCTCAGTAAGTACGGCAATACCATAGCTGTTGATCAGATCCGGGATACCATGATGGATTTCCGGGTCAATATGGTATGGGCGTCCTGCAAGGACAATACCATGGCGTCCTGTATCTTCCAGATATTTCAGGGTTTCTTCCCCTTTTTTCTGTACATCGCGGCGTGCAGCAGCCATTTCCTCCCAGCCCTTATGCACAGCAGCTTTGACTTCTTCTGCCGGGATATCCTTAAATTCCTCTACCAGACGATTTGCCAGAATTTCCTCAGAAGTAAATGCAAGGAACGGATTGCGGAAGGTAATGGACGGATCATTTAATTCGTCTACGTTATTCTTGATATTTTCGGCATAAGAAGTAACAATCGGGCAGTTATAGTGATTGACTGCATCTGGGAACTCGTTACGTTCATATGGGATACATGGGTAGAAAATAAATTTCACGCCATTGCGGATCAGCCAGGTTACATGGCCATGTGCGAGCTTGGCAGGGTAGCATTCGGACTCACTTGGAATGGACTCAATACCCAGCTCGTAAATTTTTCTGGTGGAAGTAGGAGAGAGAACAACCTCATACTTCAGTTCTGTAAAGAAAGTATACCAGAAAGGATAATTCTCAAACATATTCAGAACACGGGGGATACCTACTTTGCCTCGCGTTGCCTTATCAGCAGTAAGCGGTGTGTAGGAGAAAATACGTTTATATTTGTATTCATAAAGATTCGGAATATGATCTTTGTTCTTTTCCTTGCCAATACCACGCTCACAGCGGTTACCGCTTACATACTGACGGCCTCCGGAGAATTTGTTGATAGTCAGACGGCAGTTATTGGTACATCCACGACAGTTTGCCATAGAAGTTGTATATTTCAGCTCGTTGATCTTATCAATGGAGAGCATAGTCGTTTCTGCACCTTCCTGATGGCGTTCGCGGGCAATCAGTGCAGCACCGAAAGCACCCATGATTCCGGCAATATCCGGACGGATGGCTTCGCAGCCTGCAATCTTTTCGAAGCTTCGAAGAACCGCATCATTGTAGAAGGTACCACCCTGTACAACGATGTGTCTGCCAAGTTCGGAAGCATCAGAAACCTTGATAACCTTATACAGAGCATTTTTGATAACAGAGTAAGCAAGACCTGCGGAAATATCGGATACCTCAGCTCCTTCTTTCTGTGCCTGCTTTACCTTGGAATTCATGAAAACAGTACATCTGGTACCAAGATCTATAGGATGCTGTGCAAAAACAGCAGCTTTTGCGAAATCCTGTACTGTATAATTCAGGGATTTGGCAAAGGTTTCAATAAAGGAACCGCATCCGGAGGAGCATGCTTCATTTAACTGTACGCTGTCAACGGTCTTGTTGCGGATCTTGATACATTTCATATCCTGTCCGCCGATATCCAGGATACAGTCTACCTCCGGGTCAAAAAACGCTGCTGCATAGTAATGGGATACGGTCTCAACCTCGCCCTCATCCAGGATCAGAGCAGCCTTAATCAGAGCCTCGCCGTAACCTGTAGAACAGGAATAAGCGATCTTTGCGTCTTTGGGAAGCAGTTCATAGATTTCTTTAATAGAACGGATGGTAGTTTTTAACGGGTTTCCGTTGTTGCTGCTGTAAAAGGAATAGAGAAGTGTTCCATCTTCGCCTACCAGTGCAGTTTTGGTTGTGGTGGAACCTGCATCAATACCCAGATAGCAGTTTCCTTTATATGTAGCCAGATCTCCTGTTTTTACTTTGTAGGAACTCTGACGTTTTGCAAATGCATCGTATTCTTCCTGAGAAGCGAAAAGTGGTTCCATACGTTCTACTTCAAAATCCAGCTTAATGGAATTGCGGAGTCTGTCTTTCATTTCTGTCAGGGAAATGGAGTTGTCTTCTTTTGCATTTAATGCAGAACCGATGGCTGCAAAAAGATGGGAGTTCTCCGGAATGATGGTGTGTTCCTCATCCAGCTTCAAAGTACGGATAAAGGATTCTCTCAGTTCGGACAGGAAGTGAAGCGGACCACCCAGGAATGCAACATGTCCACGAATGGGTTTTCCGCAGGCAAGACCGGAGATGGTCTGGTTTACAACTGCCTGGAAAATAGAAGCTGACAGATCCGGTTTGGTTGCACCGTCATTGATCAGCGGCTGGATATCCGTTTTGGCGAAAACACCGCAGCGTGCAGCAATCGGGTAGAGCGCTTTGTAATCTTTGGCATATTCATTCAGACCTGTGGCATCTGTCTGGAGAAGAGAAGCCATCTGGTCGATGAAAGAACCGGTACCGCCTGCACAGATACCGTTCATACGCTGTTCTACGTTTCCGTTTTCGAAATAAATGATCTTGGCATCCTCACCGCCAAGCTCGATGGCAACATCTGTCTTTGGTGCCAGCTTCTGCAGAGAAGTAGAAACTGCAATAACCTCCTGGGTAAAAGGAACGCCCAGATGGTTGGCAAGGGTCAGACCGCCGGAACCTGTGATCACAGGATGGAGAGTCATCTCGCCATACTGGTCAAAGGCCTCCTGAAGAAGGTCTGCAAGGGTTTCCTGAATGTTGGCGAAATGGCGCTTGTAATCTGCGAAAATAAGATTTTCATTCTCGTCCAGAATCGCGATTTTTACAGTAGTGGAACCAATGTCAATTCCAAGTGTTTTGTAATTCATAAAGTAAATTCAAGCCTCCTCTTTCTGTATAAAAGAAAAAATATTGAAGTAATTCTTTCCTATTAAAATATCTATTTCCAGATATGAATATTCCGTAATATTATACGCTAACGGTCTGGAAAAGACAATATGAAACTTTACCAATGATTACCTTATTTGCAGTTGAAAATTCAGCTATTTCGGGATATAATAGAAAAAGTGATTTTTATCAAGAGGAGAGAAAAAATGGCAGAATATAAACTTCTTAAAACAGAAGGCCGTGCCAAACGTGCAGAGTTTCATACAGTGCATGGTACGATCCAGACTCCTGTTTTTATGAATGTGGGAACGATCGGTGCGATTAAAGGCGCTGTATCCACCATGGATTTACAGCAGATCGGAACACAGGTAGAATTATCAAATACTTATCATCTTCATGTGCGTCCGGGTGATAAAATAGTAAAGCAGTTAGGCGGCCTTCATAAATTTATGGTATGGGACAAACCAATCCTTACAGACTCAGGCGGATTCCAGGTATTTTCCCTTGCAAAGCTGAGAAAGATCAAAGAAGAGGGGGTTTATTTTAATTCCCATATTGACGGGCATAAGATCTTTATGGGACCGGAAGAGAGTATGCAGATCCAATCCAATCTTGCCTCCACCATTGCCATGGCATTTGATGAATGTCCCAGCAGTGTGGCTGACAGGGATTATGTGCAGAAATCTGTAGACAGGACCACAAGATGGCTTGCCCGCTGTAAAGCGGAAATGGCGAGACTGAACAGTCTGCCGGATACCATTAACAAAGAACAGCTTCTGTTTGGAATCAACCAGGGTGCTGTTTATGAAGATATCCGTATTGAGCATGCCAAAGCGATCTCTGAAATGGATCTGGATGGCTATGCTGTCGGCGGTCTGGCAGTTGGAGAAACCCATGAAGAGATGTACAGGATCCTGGATGCGGTAGTCCCCTATCTTCCTCAGAATAAACCTACTTACCTGATGGGTGTGGGAACACCGGCAAATATTCTGGAAGGTGTTGAGAGAGGAATTGATTTCTTTGACTGCGTATATCCAAGCCGTAACGGCCGCCATGGACATGTATATACCAATCATGGAAAGATGAATCTGTTCAATGCAAAATATGAACTGGACACACGTCCTATCGAAGAAGGCTGTCAGTGTCCTGCATGCCAGCATTACAGCAGAGCCTATATCCGTCATCTTCTGAAAGCAAAGGAAATGCTGGGAATGCGTCTCTGTGTACTTCACAATCTGTATTTCTATAATCATATGATGGAAGAGATCCGAGATGCTCTTGATGCAGGAAACTTCGCAGAATATAAGAAAATGCGGCTGGAAGGCTTTGAAGAGGGCAAAATAAACTCGAAAAGATAATCTGTATATAAAATAATTATTAAATATGCCAAAAACTCTTGAAGTAAAGCGTTTTTTTGTGTATGATGTGTAGTGACGCTTTAATCAGATTGTTCTGCATGAAAACAAGATTTCATACAGAAGGTAACGGAGATTATAAGTGGATCGCAAAGCAGCTCTTCAGTATGAGCAGCCGTCAGGACGGTCTGTGAATACATGATGGACTGCAAATATGCAGAATAACAGGAAAAGTTACAGGAGGAATCAAAATGAACGCATCAAGCGGAATGGGTATGGTTGGCGCTATTGTCTGGATGGTAGTACTGTTCGGAATTATGTACTTCTTAATGCTTCGCCCTCAGAAAAAAGAGCAGAAGAGACTTCAGGCAATGTTAAATGACATGGAGGTTGGTGACAGCATTGTTACTACCGGCGGCTTTTATGGAGTTGTCATTGATATGACAGAAGAAGACGTGATCGTAGAATTCGGTAATAACAAAAACTGCCGTATTCCTATGAGAAAACAGGCAATCGCTGAAGTTGAGAAAGCCGGAAGCGCTGCCGAATAATGAAAGAGATATGAAAAAAGCGGAACCTATAGTCAGTGATGGCTGTGGTTCTGTTTTTTTATTTTTACAGTAAAATCTCCGGAAAACAGCACTTTTGTATTTTTTCACTTTAATAGGTTGAAATCTGTCGGAAAGTGCGTTATTATAATAACAATTACGCAATTAGAGTATTTTTGGAGGAAATTATTATGGATTATAAGATTGCATTGATCCCCGGCGACGGAATCGGACCGGAAATCGTAAGAGAAGCAAAGAAAGTACTGGACAAGGTATGCGAGAAATATGGACACAGCTTTTCCTATTCAGAAGTTCTGTTAGGCGGCGCATCCATCGATGTACACGGCGTACCCCTTACTGATGAGGCAATTGCCACTGCCAAATCATCAGACGCCGTACTGATGGGCTCTATTGGCGGAGATGCAAAAACTTCTCCATGGTATAAGCTTGAGCCGTCCAAACGCCCGGAAGCAGGACTTCTTGCAATCCGTAAGGCATTAAATCTTTTTGCAAACTTAAGACCGGCTTACCTTTACAATGAGCTGAGAAAAGCCTGCCCTCTCCGCGATGAGATCATCGGAGACGGATTTGACATGATCATTGTACGTGAGCTTACAGGCGGTCTGTATTTCGGAGAACGTCAGACTATTGAAGAGAATGGTGTGAAGAAAGCAATTGATACACTTTCCTATAATGAAAACGAAATCCGCCGTATTGCCATCAAAGCATTTGAGATCGCACGTAAGAGAAGAAATAAAGTAACAAGCGTAGATAAGGCAAATGTTCTGGATTCTTCCAGACTCTGGAGAAAAGTGGTAGAGGAAGTTGCCAAAGACTATCCGGATGTTACCTTAGAGCATATGCTGGTTGACAACTGCGCAATGCAGCTTGTACGTGATCCAAAACAGTTCGATGTTATCCTGACAGAGAATATGTTCGGAGATATCCTTTCAGACGAGGCAAGTATGGTAACAGGCTCCATCGGAATGCTTTCATCTGCAAGCTTAAATGAGACAAAATTCGGTCTCTATGAGCCAAGCCATGGTTCTGCACCTGATATTGCAGGACAGGATAAGGCAAACCCTATTGCAACCATTCTTTCCGCAGCAATGATGCTTCGCTTCTCCCTTGATATGGATAAAGAAGCAGATGCAGTAGAAGCAGCAGTACAGAAAGTCCTGACAGAGGGATACCGCACAGGTGATATCATGTCAGAGGGATGCAAGCTTGTAGGAACAAAGGAAATGGGCGATCTGATCGCAGCAGCTCTGTAAGAATTGATATTAAGAGGATTCAGTCGGCGCAGGCAGATTACGGAGTCAGGAATTTCGGTTGAATCATTAAAAATAAATAAAACAGTAAGAAAAGAGGAAATAAAACAATGAGAAGTGATGCAGTAAAAACAGGCACACAGCAGGCACCTCACCGTTCCCTGTTTAATGCTCTTGGAATGACAAAAGAAGAAATGGACAGACCTCTGGTAGGTATCGTAAGTTCTTACAATGAAATCGTACCGGGTCATATGAACCTTGACAAGATCACACAGGCAGTTAAGCTTGGTGTGGCAATGGCAGGCGGTACACCTGTTATGTTCCCGGCAATCGCAGTATGTGACGGTATTGCAATGGGACACGTTGGAATGAAATATTCTCTGGTCACCAGAGACCTGATCGCAGATTCCACAGAAGCAATGGCAATGGCACATCAGTTTGATGCACTGGTAATGATTCCAAACTGTGACAAGAACGTACCCGGACTTCTGATGGCAGCAGCCAGACTGAATGTTCCTACTGTATTCGTAAGCGGCGGTCCAATGCTTGCCGGACATCTGAACGGACACAAGACAAGCCTTTCCAGTATGTTTGAGGCAGTAGGTGCTTACGCAGCAGGCAAGCTTGATGAGGACGGACTGACAGAATGCGAAATGAAGACATGTCCTACATGCGGATCCTGTTCCGGTATGTACACAGCAAACTCCATGAACTGTCTGACAGAGGTTCTTGGTATGGGTCTGAAAGGAAACGGAACCATCCCTGCTGTATATTCCGAGCGTATCCGTCTTGCAAAACATGCAGGTATGCAGGTTATGGAAATGTACAGAAAGAACATCCGTCCAAGAGATATCATGACAAAGGAAGCAATCCTCAATGCCCTGACAGTAGACATGGCACTTGGATGCTCCACAAACAGTATGCTTCATCTTCCGGCTATCGCTCATGAGATCGGAATGGACTTTGATATCAGCTTTGCAAATGAAATCAGTGCAAAGACTCCAAACCTCTGCCACCTTGCACCTGCAGGCCCTACATACATAGAAGACCTGAACGAAGCAGGCGGTGTATATGCAGTTATGAACGAACTGAATAAGAAGGGACTCCTTCATACTGAGTGCATGACAGTTACAGGCAAGACAGTAGGCGAGAACATCAAAGACTGTGTAAACTTAAATCCTGAAGTTATCAGACCAATCGACAATCCATACAGCCAGACAGGTGGACTTGCAGTACTTAAAGGTAACCTTGCGCCGGACGGCGGTGTTGTAAAACGTTCTGCAGTTGTAGAAGAGATGATGGTCCATGAAGGACCTGCAAGAGTCTTTGACTGCGAGGAAGACGCAATCGCAGCTATCAAAGGCGGCAAGATCGTGGAGGGTGACGTAGTAGTTATCCGTTACGAAGGACCGAAAGGCGGCCCTGGTATGAGAGAAATGCTGAATCCTACATCTGCAATCGCAGGTATGGGACTGGGATCTTCCGTAGCCCTGATCACAGACGGACGTTTCAGCGGTGCATCCAGAGGAGCATCCATCGGACACGTATCACCGGAAGCAGCAGTCGGCGGACCGATCGCACTTGTTGAAGAGGGGGATATCATCAGCATCAACATTCCGGAACTGAAACTGGAGATCAAGGTTTCTGATGAAGAAATGCAGGCAAGAAAAGCTAAATGGCAGCCTCGTGAGCCAAAGGTAACAACAGGATATCTTGCAAGATATGCTGCTATGGTAACTTCCGGAAACAGAGGAGCAATCCTTGAGGTACCAAAAGCAAAATAAAGATGAACAAGTACCCGGCGGGAATTGCAGCATAACCTGTGATTCCTGCCTGAAAAGTTAGGAGGATACGTAAAGATGCAGCTTACAGGTGCTGAAATCATCGTTGAATGTTTAAAAGAACAGGGCGTTGACACTGTATTCGGATATCCGGGCGGTGCCATCCTGAATGTATATGACGCCCTCTATGAATATAAAGACCAGATCACACATGTACTGACCTCCCATGAGCAGGGAGCATCCCATGCAGCAGACGGATACGCAAGAGCAACCGGTAAAGTCGGTGTGTGTCTTGCAACTTCCGGTCCCGGAGCTACCAATCTGGTAACAGGAATCGCTACCGCATACATGGATTCCGTACCAATGGTGGCAATCACATGTAACGTGGGAACACCGCTGCTCGGAAAGGATTCTTTCCAGGAGGTTGATATTACCGGAATTGTAATGCCTATTACAAAGCACAGCTTTATCGTAAAAGACATTACTACTCTGGCAGACACTGTACGCAGAGCATTCTATATTGCAAAGAGCGGACGTCCCGGTCCTGTGCTTGTAGATGTGACCAAGGATGTGACAGGTGCGAAATATGAATATACTGCCTGCGCTCCTGCTGAGATCACACCGAAAACAGACACCATCAAAGACGAAGACATTGCAACTGCAGTACAGATGATCAAAGAAGCGAAGAGACCATTTATTTTTACAGGCGGCGGCACGATTATCTCAGAGGCATCCAGAGAAGTGACAGAGCTTGCTCACAGAATCGATGCTCCTGTATGTGACAGTCTTATGGGTAAGGGAGGATTTTCCGGAGAAGATCCTCTGTACACAGGAATGCTTGGAATGCATGGGACCAAAACTTCCAATCTTGGTGTCTCAGGCTGCGATCTCCTGATCGTGCTGGGAGCCAGATTCAGTGACCGTGTCACAGGAAACACGAAGACCTTTGCAAAGAATGCGAAGATTCTCCAGATTGACGTAGATGCTGCAGAGATTAACAAGAACATCGTAGTAGATGCAAGCGTAGTAGGAGATGAGAAAGAAGTTCTCAAACGTATTCTGGCAGAGGTTCCGGAAATGAGACATCCGGAATGGACTGCACATATCAGTGAACTGAAGGAAAAATATCCGTTAAGATATGATCACTCCCAACTTACAGGCCCATACATTATTGAAAAGCTGTACGAACTGACAAAGGGAGATGCCATCATCACAACAGAGGTTGGACAGAACCAGATGTGGGCAGCTCAGTATTTCAAATACAAAGAGCCAAGAACCTTCCTTTCTTCCGGTGGCCTGGGAACTATGGGATATGGACTTGGTGCAGCCATCGGTGCCAAGATGGGAAGACCGGACAAGACAGTGGTAAACATTGCAGGTGACGGCTGCTTCCGTATGAATATGAATGAGATTGCAACAGCAGTCCGCTGTGGCAGACCTTTAATTGAAATCGTATTGAACAATCATGTACTGGGAATGGTACGTCAGTGGCAGACCTTGTTCTATGACCACAGATATTCCCATACAATTTTAAATGATGCAGTAGATTTTGTGAAGCTGGCAGAAGCCATGGGAGCAAAAGCAATCCGTATCACAAAGATGGAAGAGGTAGAGCCAGCATTAAAAGAGGCTCTGGCATGTCCGGGACCTATCGTACTTGACTGTATGATCGATCAGGATCTCAGCGTATTCCCAATGGTACCGGCAGGCGCAAGCATTGATGATATTTTTGATGAGGAGGATATGAAAAACAATGAGCAGAGTGTATAATTTTTCCGCAGGACCGGCTGTACTGCCGGAAGAGGTACTGAAAGAAGTAGCAGAGGAGATGATGGACTATCAGGGATCCGGTATGTCTGTAATGGAAATGAGCCACAGAAGTGCTGATTTCCAGAAGATCATTGACGAGGCAGAGCAGGACCTTCGTGATCTGATGAAGATTCCGGATAATTATAAGGTATTATTCCTTCAGGGCGGAGCTTCCCAGCAGTTTGCAGCAATCCCTATGAACCTTATGAAGAACAAGGTAGCTGATTACATTGTAACAGGACAGTGGGCAAAGAAAGCATACCAGGAAGCACAGAAATATGGAAAAGCAAACAAGATTGCTTCTTCCGAGGATAAGACTTTCTCCTATATTCCTGACTGCAGCGACCTTCCGATCAGCCCGGATGCAGACTATGTATACATTTGTGAAAACAACACAATTTACGGAACAAAATTCAAGAAACTTCCGAATACAAAAGGAAAAACTCTGGTAGCAGATGTTTCCTCCTGCTTCTTATCTGAGCCTGTTGATGTATCCAAATATGGCATCATCTATGGCGGTGTACAGAAGAATATCGGACCTGCTGGTATGGTAATCTCCATTATCCGCGAAGATCTGATCACAGACGATGTTCTGGAAGGAACACCTACTATGCTGAAATTCAAAACACAGGCAGACGCAGGTTCTCTTTACAATACTCCAAACTGCTACTGCATCTATGTATGCGGTAAGGTCTTCAAATGGCTGAAGAAAATGGGCGGCCTGGAAGAAATGCAGAGACGTAACATTGAGAAAGCGAAAATCCTCTATGATTTCCTTGATCAGAGCAAGCTTTTCAAAGGAACTGTTGTACCGGAAGACCGTTCTCTTATGAACGTACCGTTTGTAACAGGTGACAAGGACATGGATGCCAAATTTGTAAAAGAAGCAAAAGAGGCAGGACTTGTAAACTTAAAGGGACACCGTACAGTGGGCGGTATGCGTGCAAGTATCTACAACGCTATGCCAAAAGAAGGTGTGGAAGCACTGGTTGCTTTCATGAAGAAGTTTGAGGAGGAAAATGCATAATGTTTCAGTATCATTGCCTGAATCCCATTGCAGAAAAAGGTCTGGGATTATTTGATGAAGAATATAAGAAAAGCGAAGATCTGCAGGAGTGTGATGCAGTCCTTGTAAGAAGTGCAAAAATGCATGACATGGAGCTTCCTGAGAGTGTAAAGGTAATCGCACGTGCAGGTGCAGGTGTCAACAATATTCCTATAAAGGACTGTGCAGAGAAAGGTGTGGTAGTATTCAATACACCGGGCGCCAATGCAAACGGTGTGAAGGAGCTTGTACTTGCAGGTATGCTTCTTGCTTCCCGCGATATCGTAGGCGGTATCGAATGGGTTGCCAAAGAGAAAGACCAGGAAGACATCGATAAACTTGCTGAGAAACAGAAAAAACAGTTCGCAGGATGCGAGATTATGGGCAAGAAACTGGGTATCATCGGTCTTGGTGCCATCGGAGCAATGGTGGCAAATGCTGCTTCCGCACTTGGAATGGAAGTATACGGATATGACCCGTACATCTCCATTGATGCTGCATGGAATCTTTCCCGCACCATCAAACACATCAAGAGCCTGGATGAGATTTATTCCCAGTGTGATTACATCACCATCCATGTACCTCTTCTTGACAGCACAAAAGAGATGATCAACAAAGAAGCATTAGACAAGATGAAAGATGGCGTAGTACTTCTGAACTTTGCCCGGGATCTTCTGGTTGATGAGGATGCTCTGATCGAAGCATTAGACAGCGGAAAAGTAAAGAAATATGTGACAGACTTTGCAAACCATACAGTAGCAGGACATAAGGGAATCCTGGTAACTCCACACCTTGGAGCATCTACAGAAGAATCCGAAGAAAACTGTGCGGTAATGGCTGTAAAAGAAGTCAGAGATTTCCTCGAGAACGGAAATATCAAGAACTCTGTAAACTTCCCGAACTGCGACATGGGAACCTGCGTAGCAGTAGGACGTATCGCCATCTGCCACAAAAATATCCCGAACATGATCAGCCAGTTCACCAAGATCCTTGGTGCAGAAGGCCTGAACATCGCAGATATGACAAACAAGAGCAAAGGCGAATACGCATATACTCTCATTGATCTGGAAAGCGCAGCATCCAAAGAAGCACTGAATGAGCTGAAAGCAATTGAAGGTGTTTCCAGAGTACGTGTAGTAAAATAGTAAGATACAAGTTAACGGTTTAGAGCGTGTCTGAAGAATCATTCCCGCAATCTGCACGCCCCACTTTGCGGTATATTTTGTCCGAATTCGG
>OGCO01002888.1_pt1 | contig 21422 bp, 20 predicted proteins | sample 1570171 | NCBI WGS metagenome assembly OGCO01 (sample SAMEA4370583, study PRJEB24528) | human gut metagenome
TCAGCAGACGGTTCAGGAATGCATAGATACCTGCACCAACAACATCCATACCTGCGATCGCTTTTCCTAATGCTACAAGTGCACTGAAAAGTAATGGCCATACAAACAGTAATACAACAGATACGATAATGGAAACCACTCCTGCGATGATCGCTACGCAGCGCTTGCCGCTGAAAAATGACAGCCAGTCAGGAAGCTTTGTGCTCTTGAATTTGTTATAGCATGTAGATCCGATGATACCGGCAAGGATTCCGATAAAAGGATTCGCAATTTTGTCAAACGCAAGAGTTTTTGTTGCACTGTCAGCGATTGATGGAATGATGGTTGTAACAAATCCTGTAGAAAGAAGTGTTGTGAGCATCAGCCAGGATGCAAGTGCAGCAATTCCGCCGGTTCCGTCATTCTTTTCTGACATACCGACACCAACACCGATAGCAAAAAGGATTGCCATGTTGTCGATCAGAGCTCCGCCTGCCTTAACCAGAAACAGACCGATCAGATTGGCTGCGCCATGAATGTCTCCACCCTGCATGGTTGCCGGACATAACCAGTATCCGATACCCATGAGGATACCACAGATCGGCAGTACTGCCACCGGAAGCATTAACGCTTTTCCCAGTTTTTGAAGAAATTTCATATATTTCCCCTCCCTTAAAATAAATATATTTGACCGGATCACTCCGGTTATAACACCCCGAAAATTGCTACTATCTCCGGGCTGCTATAAGCCTGTCAGCTGCATGAAGATGATCATGAAAGCTTGAGGACGGCTTCATCCGCCGAAACATCCCCCTCCTTCTGGAGGCTTATCTTTCCGTAATCATCTGTGTTGCAGATCAGAACCGGGATAATCGTGTTTAAACCGGCTTTCTCAATTTTGTCCAGATCAGCCTCTATCAGAAGATCACCCTTTTTAACCTTGTCACCTGCTGCAACGTGCGCTTTAAAGGGTTCGCCCTTAAGTGTGACTGTATCCAGTCCGATATGTATCAGTATTTCCGCGCCCTGAGTGCTTGTCAGCGTAACTGCATGAAGCGTATCAAATACCATTGCCACCTCACCGTCTGCCGGAGCATATATCCTGCCGTCTGCCGGGATCACGGCAAAACCGTCACCCAGTACCTTATCCGCAAAGACAGGGTCCGGAACCTCCGCAAGGGGAACCACTCTACCCTTGCAGGGTGCATAGATTAAATTTCCTTTATCTTTTCCTTTAAAAAATTTCAGCATATTCTCTTCCTCCCGTTATTTCACCACTTCTTCCGGTATTGATATCCGCGATGTCGATTTGTAAATATGTCTATATATTTTTTATCCGTTCCGAGTTTATATTATATATTTCGTATAATTTTCATTTTTTGGTTTTTAGGCATGTGTATATATTAACCATTATTTTCGGTTTTGTCCACATTTTTATCGGTATTTTTCAAAAAAATAAGCTGTAGCACATTAACGCGACAGCTTATGTGAGAATATTCAGTTTACTTCAGCAGTTCTTTTTCTTTCATATTCGTTGTCACCTGAAACTCTCCGTTGATCCGTTGGATCTCGTATACCAGGGGATTATTTCTGGCCCAGCCGGGATCTTTTTCTGCCTGCCGGTTCCAGCTGTACCAGGCGCGGACAAAGCCTTCGTGGATGGTAGATTCCGCTTCCTGGCGGGCCTGGACCGCATCCTGATAATCCACAAAAGTTCCGATATAAAATCGTTTCCCCTTGAATCCGATGGTAGCACGGTATTTTCCATTCCGCAGCTGATAGACGCCACGGAATCCGCTGGTATTATCACTGCGGTGCTTTCTTTTTTCCAGCATCTCCACACAGGTTCCATCTACCATATGCAGCTGCCCGGGAAGCTCCTTCCATATCTCCTGTCTCAGACAGCCACAGCTTCTGTAATTACCATGAAGAAGGCCATCCTCTGTCACATCCACTTCATTTCCGCAGTCACACCGACAATGCCAGAACACAGAGCCCTTTTTGCTCCTTTTATCTGTATGATAGAGAGCAGTCAGCCGCCCGAAACGCTGTCCGCTGATGTCGGTGATCCCGCGACCTCTGACATAATGGCCGCAACCGCAGCTGGTACATTTTCCGGCTTTCAGGCTGTGTGCAGTGGAAATATGCATATTCCCGCAGTCACAGCGGCATTCCCACCTGGTCCTGCCGTTTTTACTTTCCATTTTTTTTACTGCCACAAGTTTCCCGAAACGCCGGCCTGTAAGGTCTTCTGCCACCGGTCCTCTCTTGGCACTGTTTTCCGGAATACATCCACAGTCCTTTACAGTCCCACGCATCAGATGTCTGGTATTTACTTTTATCTCATTTCCACAATCACATCTGCACAGCCATACAACATACCTGTTTTCCCGCTCATCCAGTTTTTTCAGTACCGTCAGATGACCAAATCTCTGACCTTCCAGTTTAAGTCCGTTTGCCATCCTCTGTCCCTCACATTTCGTCAAAAAAAGCGATGCGGTAGAAATTTTTCCTGCCGCACCGCTGTCCGGATCCTGTTATTTATCCGTTTTCTTTTTTCTTCTGACAAATACTGCTGCCAGTAATACCACGCATCCGGAAACGCAGATCACTGCGATCCATTTTGCAATGTTTGTGTTATCTCCTGTTTTTGGCATAGCTTTTACATGACTGGAACCAGTATTTCCTGTATAGGAAGAAGTTCCCGTATAGGAAGAAGTTCCGGAAGCAGGCGGATTGCTGTCAGGTTTTATCGGCGTGTTCGTTATGGTCGCTGCCGGAGTTCTGGTCGGCACTGCAGTCGGAGTTTTTTCCGGAAGTGGTGTCGGTGTATTTTCCGGTACAGGTGTCGGCGTATCCACAGGATCGTAGGAATTCACAAAGCCGATATCCTGTTTCTCGCTGTTCATCTGTGCATCGGTATGTGCAGCCACAACTGCTTCCAGATCACCGGACTCTCCGTTCGTTACTGTTACTTTCACATAATAAACGGTATTGTCATAATGTCCGTTTTCCAGCTTTCCAGGCTGCTGGGAAACGCTGTAAGTGTATACGCCAGGAACAGCATATTCCACTGCAGGAAATTCTGCTTTCCCCGCACCTGTGATCGTGATCGTATTTTCTTCCGGCATGGGTGCTTCGTCCTCACCCTGAAGAATGATCGTATAAGTTTCGTCCGGAGATGGCTTCTCACCTGACAATTCCACGCTGACAGGAATCTTTACTTCCGCAACTCCAGCTGCCATAGCTGAAATCGGAAAAACTGTCAGGCACAGAACCGCAAGCAGGAGCACTGCCGGAAATTTTCGTATATTCGTCTTCATCCCCTCCTTACGTCTCCGGCGAATAAGGTTTCATTACCGCCAGAAGAACTGTTCTTGCATCTGTAAATTCCGAAGAGCAGGTTGACATTGCCAGTATCTGGGAAAAATCTTCGGACTTTCCAATGTTATCCATTGTCTGCTGATGGACATGTTCCGCGTTTTTTCTGACAAAATCCACAAGTCCGCTGGTGTCCGCCTGCCATTTTCCCGTTGCAAAAATAGAATCCTCAGATGCGGAAACCTGCATACATGCAAAAATTTCCAGCTTGTAGGAACGGTCAGGCAGGATCAGCGTACCTGTGGTGTTTTTGTTGAAAAATTTCTTTTTTCTGTAAAGATCCAGATCTCCGAACATCTTATGCTCTGCCATGTGATGACCATACAGGAGAGAATATTTCCCCTGAAAATTTCTGTCACAGCCGGAATCCAGAAAGATGCTTCCTGACAAAGCAAAATCACCGTATACATCGGTATTGATGTAAGTCAAGTTATCTTCTCCCTGAAGGATCGGATAATCGATCTTTGTGTGGTCCAGTGTGATCCATCCACAGACATCCGGATTGATCTTTCGGAGCTCTTCAAAAGAAGCGCCTCCGTCTTTCTGTTCCGGGTCCGGTTTCAGTTTTAAGAGCTGGGACTGGATGTCGTCCACAGCGCCATAGACCTGTGCGTTATCCCAGAGCGCATACCCGGAATACGCCGCCGCCAGAATCAGAAACAATGCTACAATGGCAGTGACCAGAGAGTTGGCTGCTTTCAGAAAAAACTTAGATGCGTTCATACTGCCTCCTCTCTGCTGCCTGGATGATCATTAGTCTTCGTATTTACGTCTTCTGGTGATGAATGCTGCACCTGCGATTACGATCACACCTGCGAATACGAGGATGTATGGGAGGGTTGTGAGGTTGATGCCGGTGTCGATTTTACCACCTTTTTTGTTAGTAATTGTCACATTCTGAGCAGTTTTATCAACTGTTTTATTAGTATTTGTAAACGTATACTCTGGGGCCTCATAACCACCTTTATCATTAGTATAATCTGCCTCAGTTACTTCATATGTCACACCAAATGGTAAATTTGTGAAAGTAATTGTCTGGTCATGTTTCAGGTCGATTTCTGCTGTTGCTATATTATTTTTCCAATCACTTGCTTTGATAGTATTTGTTGTCTCTCCAACTTTATAAGAAATATCACTGGACATTGTCTTTCCTGTATTATTTTTTAAAGTTACTCTTACAGTGAAAAATTTATTTTTATCACCAAGATTACCAGTTACAACTTTTTTAACAGGTAAAGAATTTGCTGAATACTTATTAGTAAATGCCGGAGCATTGTTAGCAATTTTTTCATCTGCACCTTTTCTAAAAGTAACAGATTCTATTTTGACTCCTTCATTGACCTCATTATTTACAACTGTAACTTTCATATATACTGGAGTTGAATCATAAGTAACACCAGCTGTATTTGTATCTGCAATCTCAGAAATTTTATAGGTAAAAACTCCTACATTTTTATACTCTGGTAATTTCACAGAAACTGTTTTATCTTTATTGGCACTACCAGCATCTCCTACCTCATATGTAACCGTTCCGACAGTAGGTAAACCATAAGTTTCTATTGTTACACCATCTCCCGCATCAGTAACACTTTCACCTTCAATATTAAATGTAAAGGTTTCTTTTGGTGACCTTCCCTGGCCTTCAAGATTGTACTCTTTTGTAAATGTAACCGTGCCAGCATTTTCTGGTGTCTGTACTTTGTTGACTGTCTCTTCCGCAAATGCCGTACTTCCCATGGTAAACATGGTGGCTGCTGCGATCAAACATGCTAACAGTTTCTTTGTCTTTTTCATAAGAAAATCCTCCTAGAAATATAAATTTATTTATAAGCTCATAAAAAGCAGCTTATACATTTTGACTGTGATGTTCCCCTGAAAATGGGAGAACAGTTACTTTTTTTACAGTTCCCTTCTTCGAAGTATAGTGATCACTTTTGCTTTTACATCCTCCATGGAGATGGGGCCAAATTCACGACTGTCTTTTGCATGGGTTCGGTAATCTCCCAGAATAAATACACTGCCTTCCGGAACTGTATAGGGATATGTGATCCCTTCCTTTGCATATGTAGGAAATGCAATTTCTCCTGTCTGGGCTGTTCCGTTTACGAGAAGCGTTCCTGTGTCATCCATTGTGATCACGTCGGTTTCGCATCCCAGGATACGCCCTACGTAAGTTTTGCCGTCGACTTCATACACGACAACATCTTCTTTTTCAAGATTCTGTTCCAGCCGATAACCAATGAGAAGATCTCCGGCCTCCACTGCCGGGAACATTTCATTATCCGGTGCCTGGCCTATAAGAAAAACCTGTGTAAACAGCAGCCAGCCAACGGCCACGATCAACACAATCCGCCAGAAAAGACGGATGTAGCCTTCCTTTATTTCTGTAGAATATCTTCTTTTCCGGATTGTCTGAGAACAGGTTTGATCTTTTTCAGCACGCATCACCTCCGCACCTCTTCTCTGGAACTATATCCTGTGAACAGATCAGACATTTGTATCCTGTCCGGTAGTCCCTCTTTCAGCAAGTTCCTTATATTTGCGAATCATGGCATCACAGCTTTTCTGATGGTCAGCGATCAGTGCATCGTACCGTGCACGTTCTGCACTTAAGGATGTTTCATAAATCTGATTCAGCTCTTCCAGCTTTTTCCAGAGATGAATTTCATCCACTCCGCCAAACAGCACTTTCCGAAACCTGACCGTCCGGAACCACTCCTTCAGCTTTTCGTGCTCATGATTTAACGCCTCTGTCTGCGGAAACCGCTCTGCTCCAGCATTGCGGCTTCCTTTTTTTCCTGACCGTTTCTTCTTCATCACAACCGCCTTCAACTCCAACGCTTCCTGCGCCCGAATAACAGCACACCTGCTCCGGCAGCTACGATACCTAATGCCAGAATGTATGGTGTTGTATTGAAATCCAACCCAGTGTCCGGGATTGCGTCTTTGTTGTTGGTAAAGGTAACTTCATGTGCGGTATTTTCATCCTCATTCAATTGCTGAATACTGGATATTGTCGCAATGTTGCCTTTAGCAGAAACAGAATTGTTTATTGTATAAGAAGTTTCATATCTACTGTTGCTATAATCATCCTCTGTAATTGTCACCGTTGCTCCAACTGGAACCTTTGTCAGCATTTTTGTCTGGTTATCCGACAATGTGATTTCCGCTGAACCACTACACTGTGTCTCATCGATGTTAAATGGAAGACTAATATTTCCATTTACTACAAAAACTTTGAAGTGGAACGCTTTGCTCTTATCCCCCATATTTCCGGTTACAATTTTTTTAATATTTACAGTTGTATAAAGCGGTATATAGTGAGCATAAAAATTTACGGTACCATCTGCTAACTCTGTATCAGTTGGACGATATGGCCAGGTTGTAATTTTCTGATCTCCACATGCTCCTCCGCCATCATTTTCCGGATACCAACCATCCAGAACATATGTTATTCCATTGATAACTTTTTTACTGCCTATTGTAGCTTTTTCTGTTGTTTCAACATTTCTTCCTCTTATATAATCTTTTGCATCGGACAGATCATATCCTGACGCCTCCGGACTTTTAATCCAGAATTTTGCAGTAAAAGTTTTTTTACATACAATATCAATCGTACAGTCAATATGATACTTCTGCACTGATGTTGTGCTGTTATCTCTTGAAATTTTGAATGGTTTTAATGTAATTTCTGTCACATCTTCTTTTTTTAAACCTGTTATTCCCAATTTCTTTTCCAGATTACCTTTATAATCTTTCCAAATAGAATCCAAAATATAATTAAAATATGTTTTTCCATCCACATTTCCACTTGAATCGCTTCTTTTTACAATCCATGAAGATCCTGCAGTTTCATCTGGCCATGTACTAACATGATTGCTCACATTTTCCCTAATATTTTTATCCTTGTTATCAACCTTTTCCCATTTTGCCCCCTTAGTATTAATTTTTCCAAATAATTTGCTCTTGTCTGATTCTGGTGCCCAATATTGGGTATCATTACTTTCCGGAATGCCATCTGGTGTAGCCAGATAATAGATAGCTGCTATTCCGGTATAGTTTTTATAACTACCCCTTCGTTCCTGCACCGCTACCGGATCTTGCTTCTGCTCTATATCCTGTACTGTCTGTGCATCCGCCTGCGCTTCCAGCTCCACATCCTGCACCTCATCTACCGATGCATCTGCATCTCCCGCCGGTGTCGCAGCTGGTTCTTCGGGCTGTTCGGTCACGGTCGGCTCCTCCGGCTGTTCGGTCACGGTCGGATCTGCTGGCTGGATTGGCTCTTCGCCAGGCTCTACGGATGGCTCTTCCGGCTGCTCCGGATCCTCAGATGGAGCTTCGATAACATCTGTCGGTTCCTCTGTATTTTCATCTCCGGTTGTCACCGCAGGTTCTTCCGGTTGTAATTCATCCACCGACTGATCATTTTCCGCTTCTGTGGCTGTCAGCTCTTCTGCTTCCTCTGCGGATCCGGACTGTACTGTTTCAATATTTTCATTGGCTGTTTCACTGCTGGCCTCTACCGCAAACGCTGAGATGGAAACACTGCAGATCATTGCAAACGCAATACAGACTGAGAGGACCTTCCTCCACAGACGGTGTTTTCCAGATGAATGATTATGTATCATACTTCAAACCTCCTTCTTGTATGCTATGGCAGTCAAAAACAGGCACTGCTCATTACATGTCCATGCCGGTATTTCTGCTCTTTCGCAGAGCACAATACTCTGTGAAAGATTCCCTGCGATCCGTGTAAATTCAACGGTTCTTTCTTCTCTGACGGCGGTTTTTGACGGTTTATTAAAAAACTTAGGCTCCCGGAAATTCTTTTTCCACGGTATCTGCGATCTTCAGTTTTTCCATATTTTTACGTTTCAGGTTCATGGATGAATGTACATAACATTCCAGTGTGATCCGTGTGCTGGAGTGCCCCAGGATCTCCGAAAGACTGCGGATCTCAAATCCGGCCTCCACACACCGTGTCGCAAAACTATGCCGCAAAGTATGGAAATGAACATTTTTCAGATTACAATCTTTCGTATATTGCCTCATGCGATACTGCAGGGTTCTGGGCTCCAGGAAATACCCTGCTTTTCCGGTCAGAACATATGCTTCCAGATCATCTGCTCTCCATTTGTTACAGAGCTTTTCAATATCCTGGTTCATGGGGATCATCCTTACCGACCTTCCACTTTTAGGAACCCCGGTTATGATCCGGGTCCTTTCTTCACTTGCAGGATTGAGATTTTTCAGACGCTGCATGGTATGACGTACAAAGATGACTTTATTTTCCAGAGAAATATCTTCCCATTTCAGAGCACATACTTCTCCGATGCGCAATCCTGTCAACAATGCCAGCAAAACCCCAAATTTACACGGATCCATGTCCTGTAAAAGATATTCCGTAAACCTTTTCTGTTCTTCACAGGTCAGCACACGCATTTCTTTTCGATCCTGCCTGGGGTATACGATATCCACCGGTTTTGCCAGTGGATTCTGCTTTGCTGTATAATTCAGAATGGAATGCAACACGGAAAGGATATCCCGCACTGTTTTTGGTGACAATCCTCTTTCATGGATAAGCCTGTAGCTGAATTGTTCTACAAGTATTTCTGAAACAGCCTCGGAAAAATACTGCCCGAGATCAGGCCTGATATATTTTTCCAGGATCGTTGTATATTTTACAAAAGTGGATGGTTTCACGCTGCTTCGTTTCAGATACAGCCATTCATTACAGTAATCTGCAAAGCGATTCCGTTTTCCTCTCACGGGCAGGAGCTGATCATTCATCAGCGCATAACGTGCCTGATTGACCTTATCTCTGGCTTCATGATATGTTTTTCCGTAACAGTAGCCATAGTGTATCCTTCCGTTTATCCGATGCTCCTTGATATATCTGGCTTCCCATCGTCCATCTTTTCTTTTGTAAATGTTTTCTCCTTTTCTGCTCATTGATCTTTCCTCCTGTTATGCCGAATCTTATAGTCTGTTCACAAATAAGAGTTTTTATTCGCCGGTCTTTTATCCTCTGACGACGACACTGACGGCGAATAGTGTCCTTTTTCGGACACCACAATATTTGCGCCCTATATTATCCGTAAAATATGGCGAAAAACCACGATAAAAAAGCCGGTTTTCAGGAACTTGCACCTTGAATTTCCGAAAAATTTATGGTATTTTTATAGAAACAGAGTATTGTGCTCTGTGAAATTTACCAACTATAATCTAAATAAATAAGCCGTTTTTTAAGCAAAAAAACTCCCTCACATATCAGTTTTTTCTGATATATGAGGGAGTTTCTGATCTTATATTTTATTTCTGTTCTTCAAGCTTTCTTTTTAACATCTGAATTTCTTTTTCCTGAGCTGCAATTTTCTCCTTTTGATTATCAATCTGCTCCTGCATCTGATCAACCATATACTTCACTGTGTTTCTGTCAAGAATCTTTAATTCCTCTGAATACATTTCCATCATCCCTTCCACATTCCGGCATATATTATATATGTGCTCGTACATGACCGTAAACTCCGGATATTTTTTTATTAATTTCACGATTACTTCCGGAGAATCCATACTCAAAAATGCCAGCCATGCATCCAGTTTATCTGTGATACCTTTATTGTGCATATTCTCACGAAAGATGTCAAGCGGAAGAAATACATATTTCTGAAGCAGATTAAGTTCCAATCCTGTATCTGATCTCTGTTGAAAAATATGGCAGTATCTATCTTTATATTTATGAAAATCTCCTGTACTTTTATCAATCAGTACAATTGTATATACACTTTTTATATCCTTATAGGAAAACTTCTCTTTTCTGGTACTTCGGGCATTTTTATATTGCCTTAATAATAGATCAGAAGAATAACATGCGCATCTTTCCCCAGGAAAAGCGTAACCTATTTTTTGCACTTCCACGTTACAATATGAACCATCATCAAATCGTACCAGAATATCCATGATCAAAAGAGACTGCTCATCTGCCAGTCTTGTAGAATCTCCTGGTAAAACTTCGATAATTTTCACCTTTCTCTGAAGCAATACTTCAAGAAAATCCTCTAATCTTTCCGGTACTGTTTCCGGATTCATAATTTCTTTAAAAAATGCATCATACAGCATTTTCACCCCCTTCACTCCCGTACAGAAATCCAGAAATTCCTCTCTCTGTTCTTCTTTCCAGCTATAAAATCTCTCTGTCAGATTTATGTTCTGCTGAATGTCCCGCAAAATCTCCTCGCGGGTTCTTATCATTGGAAAATAAGCCTTTAATTTCGTATTCAATTAATCTTCTCCTTGTCTGATAAAAAATGGAAATTCCGTTTCAGATCTGAAACATCTGTGAATGCCATACGGCTAGAATAAGTCTTATAAGATACTTATAGAATATCATATTTTTATCTTGCATCCAAGATTTTTCCTTCCTGTTGTTTCTCTGTATTTCGACACAATATTTTATGGCAATCAACCAGATACGGCGCAGACTACAAATATCCTTCTGCAAAAAAACTCCCTCACATATCAGTTTTTTCTGATACATGAGGGAGTTTCTGATTTATGACTGATCTATGACCTATTTTGCTTTATAACGGTAAACGGTTTTTACTGCTGTGCTGTCTTTACCAGTTGTCCAATCACTTTCGGATGTTGTGGTCTGAGTCTGGAGTTTTTTGTTCTGGTACTGGTTCATGCGGTACCAGGCCTGGCCTCTGGCTCCGTGGCTTCCGTAGGCGCCGTTACAGGTAGTTCCGCTGGAGCACCATACCCGGCTGCCGTTCCCGTTCCAGTTCAGCAGATAATAGGTAATACTCGGGTCATCTCCATCTGCGCCGGAAGCAGCTACGGTTACCTGACTGGCTGCCACACTGTCAAAATGTACATAAGATCCCGTCTGTGCGAAGTTTACATTCTTTCCGGTATTCGGTCCGCAGAAATGATAGTAATAATAGCCCACCAGCTGTCTGGAAGCAGATGTCTCCAGTGGTCTTACAGACTCATAAACACCACCATCGTTGACATAGCTGGAGGTTGTTTTCTGATAGGTGTGTTTATACTGGATCGTATATTTATCGGAAGTAATATTCTTGGGAAGCGTATCCACATAAACCCAGTTTTTAGGTTTCGCCTTGATCTTAAAGGTCTTTGTTACGGTTCCGCTGTAATTCCCCTTAAACTTCACCGTTACCTTATAAGTACCAACATTTTTTCTTCCACGGGAATATGACACCTTATAATTGCCGGAACTGATGGTTTTTTTATTCGCACCGGTTACTTTTACCTTCGGTGTTTTTACTTTTCCGTCATATGTATAGCTTGTGGCAGAAAGCTTTATTGTCTTCGGATAATAGATGGTTTTCTTTCCGGTCACTGCACCGCAGGAGCAAAGATACTGCACATATCCGTTCCTGGATGTAGTTGCTTTCTTCACCTGTTTTTTGTAGCTGTGTTTATGAGCTTTTCCGGTGATCTTAAAGGTTTTTATAACGGTTCCCGAGTAATTGCCTTTAAACCGAACTGTTACCCGATAAGTTCCAACATATTTTCTTCCGGCAGAATAGGTAACTGTATAGTTGTCTGCACTGATCACCCTGTTGTTGCTGTCTGTAACCTTTACCGTTGGCTTTTTTACTTTTCCATTATAAGTATAGCTTGTTCTGGAAAGCTGTATTTTTTTCGGATAATAGATGATCTGTTTATTCTGTATACTTCCGCAGCTGCACTGCTCCTGTGTATATCCGTTGGCAGTGGTGGTTGCCTTTACTGTTACTCTCTGATAGTTATGTGTATGTGTGACCGGAGCTGCCTGGACAGTGAAATTCACAGAATCCGAAAATGTATATGCATACTGTGCATGATTCACAGATGCCACCGCTACCCTGTAATTCCCCGCCGGCAATGTGCAGGACCAGCTTGTTCCATTCACTCCATACTGAAATTGCGTCGGATTGGATTCTCCTGCTTTATACACATATACATCATAATATCTGGCATAGCTTGTTGCATTCCAGGAAAACGTTGTGGTCTGATTCGCTTTTCCCGGATTCACGCTCACATATGGCTTGCCCGGTACACGAACGCCCGGATAGATAAAGCCAAGCAGCACCTTGTTGGAATCATAAGGGCGCCTTCCTCCGACTGCATTGGTCAGTGTATATCCATATGCAACTCCATGAGAGGATGTCTGATCTTTGTCCGTTCTTCCTCCCTCATCTACCGTAAATCTGTTGTTTCCAAGATTAGCTGTTACATAAGCAACATGTCCGTAATAATCTCCGCTCCATACAGCAATAGAACCGGGAACAGGCTCATTTCCTACTGCATAGCCCTGATTGATAGCATTTTGCCACCAGCTTACCGCATTTCCCCATGAAGGCAATGCGATTCCCTGTCTGTCATACACGCACTGCCATGCAAAACGTGTGCAGGGGATCTCGTATAAGCCATCTCGATCCACATCCTGTGTTGTAGGATAAGGATTACCTGCTGCTGTTACCGTTGCTGCCGGTACCGCACTGAAGGCAGTTACTGCGGACAGCGCAAGGACCATTAATTTTTTCAGAAGCTTCTTTTTCATAGCATTCTCCTTTCCTGCGGTTTCATCCTTCTTAACAGACAAGTCTGATCTGGCATGTCTGCTACGATGAAAATGTTCTGCATGTTTATTACTCTTGTTTCATATTTTATCTCTGTCCGGCAAATTTATGATACCTTTATTGTGCATACTCTCACGGAAGATGTCAAGGTAAAGAGATCCAGTCAAGTGGATATTCGCATCGGTAATTTTTTTCGGCCACAAGCAAACTCAGCCTTTCCTACCAGCTATCCAGCGAAGCGCTGATAGCCCATCCAACTCCCGAGCAGCCACCCTCCCCTACCGCCCTGAAAAGCCAGCCCGCCAGGCGTGTGCTGCCTGTCACCGGACTCTGCAGGAGGGGAGCTGATTCTTGACTGGCGGAAATCTGCGTTGCTTCAAAAATTCTCACTGTCTGAGCGTCTTCAGACGCGAGTTTGAGAATTTTTGAAGCGGTTTTAGCAGAATTCCGGCAGCCTAGAAGCCAGCCCCCGACGAAGCCCCGGCGACAGGCAGCACACGCCTCACGGGCGTCCCTTTCACGGGCGTCCCTTTCACGGTCCTCCCTTTCCCACAAAAAAAGAACAGGCCGGCACACACCGACCCGTTCACAAAAAACTGAATCCCAAAAATCAAAAAATCAGAAGCACTCCTTATAAATCTTATAAACCCTCTCCCGATCCAATTTCACAAAATTATTCGCCATCAATCTACCCTGGTTCTCCAGCACAGAATCCGTAAACTCCTCAAGCTCCTCCTCGGACACCCCATACTCATGCAGCGCCTTCTTAGGAATCATCACATTCAGAAGCTTCTCCAACTCCTCATAAACAACATCCACATCACATCCAAGGATTCCCGCCATAAATTTATTCAGGCGCGCAATCTCGCCATCACTCTTGATCTCCATATAGTTGTTGAGCACACCGGTAAACATTGCATAATTGGACTCACCATGAGCCACATGATACTTAGCCCCCAGCGGATAACTCAAAGCATGCACAGCCGCACACCCCGCATTACCAAACGCAATACCCGCATAATTAGCCGCCATCAGAAAATCCTTCATCAACGGAATCCGGGCCTCCTGACCATGATCCCTGATCTCCATATAACCCTTCAGGATCATCTCGATCGCCTTATACCCAAACATCCTTGTAGTCTCATTCCCCTTAGGAGAAAGACTGGACTCCACAGAATGCACCAGCGCATCAATAGAACTCGTAGCAAAAAACTGGAACGGCAGATCCTCCAGAAGCTCCGGGATCAGCACAGCAGAATCCCCGTAAAGCTGCTCCACAGCAAGCCCTTTCTTCGTACCCTTCGCAGTCAGGGAAAGAATCGAAATATTCGTCACCTCAGAACCCGTACCACAGGTAGTCGGAACCAGCACCAGCTCCTTATTCTTCACGATCGGAAGCAGCCCGTCATAAAGATCCGTAACCGGAGAAATATTCTCCAGTGCAAACAACTTGGAAAGATCCAGAATGCTGCCGCCACCAACAGAAACCACACGCTTCGCATCCTTCGGCACATCCTTCCAGATTGCCTCAGCCATCACATCCGTAGGCTCTCCCTTACCATAATCCTCACGGAAGATCACATCACAGCCAAGCCCCAGCGGCTCAAAAAATTTCTTAAACAATCTCTTATTGGTAAAAAGCAGATCCCCTTTACCAAGTTTAAATTCCTCCGCAAACTGCCGGCAATTATCAAAACTGTAAATCGTCGGTCTGATCATCAGTTCCTGCATAGTTTTTCCTCCTGTCAGCCCCGCATTTCGCAGAAGCTCTTTTTATAAAATTTTATTATAATATAATAACACTGGCAGACAGCCCTCTGCAATCCGCATTACCACCCGCCTCCTGCCAAACAGATCAAACGCCAAAACAGGCTTTTACATTCTACTTTGCCACCGGCATACGATCCCTTCACAAGTCAGGCAGATATTTGCAGCTCCGCAGAGGACTTTCCTGATCCAATCAGTTTTCAACATCCATGCGTCAGGAGCGTACCATACATCTCCGGTCTTCGATCCCGGAAAACACCCCACTCCCGTCTCTTCTGTGCGATGGCATCCAGATCAAACTCCGCAGTGATCACACCCTGTTTCTCCATTTCTGCAGTCTCTGACATATTACAGTTGAAACTTTCTTTTCACTGCATCCACCAGAAAATCCGCAGTACCTTCCACGCCAAGAAAACTGCTGTCCACCAGAATACTCTTGTGGTTCTTGTCATCCGGGTGATATCCCGCATACTGCATATGATAGGAATCACGGGCCTCATCAATAGCCACGATCATTTTTCTGGCCTCTTCAACCTCAATGTTCAGATCCTTCACACAATGCTCCACACGAACCTCATATGGTGCATAAATGTAAATATGCATGGCATTTTCCATCTCTTCCAGAGTAAAATCCGCACACCTTCCGACAATAACACATGTCTCTTTTTCCGCAAGAAATTTAATGATATTCTGCTGCGCCTCAAAGATCTTATCCTGTGTATTGCTGGTCCCTTTTCCAAGAGGAAACATCATTCTTGCAAAAGGACTGGCCTTGACTTTTTTCGCTGTCTCCTCCACTTCATCCACAACAGACACCGGAAGGTTCAGCTTCTTTGCAGCCTGATCCACAATATCCCTGTCATAATATTCAATCCCCAGTTTTTCCGCCATCTTTTTTGCGATCGGACGACCCATGCTGCCAAACTGTCTGGTGATCGTAACTACGTATTTACTTTTTCCCATATAATTTCCTCCCGAATTAAAGGATACATTCCAGGTTCATGTTTTTAATGTTCATACCATCCGACGATTCCCGGATTCAGATTGATGTTGATCTGCTTGATCTCCTGATACTCCTCAAGGCCCTGAACACCCAGGTCACGGCCGATTCCGGACTTCTTGTAACCGCCCCACGGAGCCTCGTTAAATGCCGGGTTATAACAGTTGATCCAGGTAATACCTGCGCGGATCTCTCTGATCACCCGAAGCGCTCTGGAACCGTCAGCGGTAAATACTGCTCCGGCCAGACCATACTCCGTATCGTTTGCCATGTCAATGGCCTCTTGCTCTGTCTTAAACGTCTGAATAGTCACAACCGGTCCAAAAATCTCCTCCCGGACAATGGTCATATCCGAAGTACAGTTATCAAACACCGTCGGTCTTACATAAAAGCCTTTCGCACACTCCCCTTCTGTGTAACGCTCGCCGCCGCACACAAGCGTAGCACCTTCCTCAACGCCCTTTTTAATATATCCAAGAACTTTATTCATATGGCTCTCAGAAACCAGCGGGCCCATATCCGGATTCTCCATAGGATCTCCAATAGTGATGGCATTTGCTTTCTTTGCAAGACGTTTCACAAATTCATCCTTGATACTTTCCTCGATGATAATCCTGGAACCTGCGGAGCACACCTCGCCCTGATTCAGGAAAATACCGATCATGGCCCATTCCACTGCGCCGTCCAGATCCGCATCTGCAAAGATCACATTGGGTGACTTTCCGCCAAGCTCAAGGCCGATCTTTTTTACATTGTCTGCTGCCGCACGCATGATGCTCTGTCCCACTTCCGTGCTTCCGGTAAAAGTAACCATATCCACATCTTTGCTCTCCGCGATCCGGTTTCCTGTAATTCCGCCAGGGCCAAGGATCAGGTTCACGCTGCCCTTGGGCATTCCGATCTTCTCAAAAATCCCAAACAGTTTCACACAGGAAAGCACACAGTTGGAACTTGGTTTAAACACCACACTGTTACCGGCTGCCAGTGCAGGAGCCAGTTTCCACACACCCATCAGCAGCGGATAGTTCCAGGGAGTGATCAGTCCGCACACGCCAACCGGCTCATGAACGGTATAGGAATGCATTTTTCCAAAACCTTCATTTACTTCATAAACACCGCCCTGTGGCATTTTTAAGAGTCCTGCATAATAGCGGAAACAGTGAACTGCATCATCCACATCAGCCTCTGCCTCTCTTAAGGGTTTTCCATGATCCATGCAGTCCAGCTTCGCAAAATCCTCTTTTTCCGCATCAATAGCATCTGCGATCTGAAGAAGGATATCCGCCCTTGTCTGGGAATCCATATCACGCCATTCCCTTGTCACATAAAAAGATTTTTTTGCCGCCGCAATGGCTTTATCTACATCCTCCACATTTCCTTCCGTTACCATGGCAAGAACCTCACCATTTGAAGGATTTAATGTAGGAACTGATTTTCCTGTACTGCCTTCTACCCATTCACCATCAATAAACATTTTCTGAAGTTCCATAAGCGTCCTCCTTTTATTTTCTTAACCCGTTCAAATAATCTTCCCATTCAATCTTCTGGCTCCCACGATCATCGGATCTTTTCACCTTCAAAATAATTTGCTTCCACCTTCATCCCCCGGATCTCTTCCTTATCCACTTCAAAAAGATCTCCGCTGAGAACAATGATATCTGCCATTTTTCCCGGCTCCAGGGTTCCCATGGAATCCTCCACATGATAAACACGGGCCGCGCCGGAAGTGTAAGCTTTTAGCGTATCTGCCATGGAGATTTTTTCCCAGGGGTTGGTGGATGTCAGTTTTCCGGCATCATCTCTTCTTGTAACTGCCGCATAGATCGTTGTAAAAGGATCTATAGTCACAACCGGATAATCGGTTCCAAGTGCCAGCGCGCCTTCATGCTCCAGCAAAGTCCGAAACGGCCACTGAAGCCTTGCCCGTTTTTCTCCGATCTGGTTCACCTTTCCATTTGCCGCAAGTGTTACATGATACGGCTGGACTGAAGGAATCACATCAAGCTCCGCAAAACGATCCAGGTCATCGGGATGGATGTTTTCGATATGCTCGATCGTATTTCGAAGACCATGCTCCCCGTTCACTTCCGCAGATTTTTCAAAAAGATCCAGCGCCATCCGCACGGAACCATCTGCAATACAATGAAGTCTTACCTGGATCCCTGCCTTGTTCGCCGCAATGATCTCTTTCTTCATTTTCCGCTCCGGCCATAACTGAAGTCCCTCGCCACAGGTCTCCGGCTTATCGGTATAAGGCTCCAAAAGAAGTCCTGTGTAAGTCTCCGTCACGCCATCAATAAAACCCTTTACCCCCGCAATGTGAAAATGCGGGGAATCAAAATGCTTCTGAAATTTAAAATACTTCGAAAATTCCATATACCCGAAAAGTTTCATGTAGGAAAAGATCTGTGCCTTAAGCCCTTCTTCCTCGTCCAGTTTTTTCAGGATATCGTATTTTTTCATGGTTTCTTCGGTGTAATCATCGGCAAACATTTCACTTGCCGCGGCAATTCCGTAGTCAGCCAGAACATCCTGGAAATTCCGGTGGATCTCAAGCATCTCTTCCTCCGAAAATTCCATATATTTTTTCTGGGCCGGTTCACACGCTGCCGGTTCCAGAAGAAGGCCGCTTAATTCACCATTTTCAAACTTTACATTTACACCGTTATCCATTTTCCGGTCCGGATCGATCCCTGCCTCTTCCAGTGCTCTGGAATTCAGCCACATGCTGTGGCAGTCCGCACAGAAAAGATACACCGGCCTGTCGGGAATGGCCTCATCCAGAAGTCTTTTATCCGGAAGCGGCTCGTCACCCCAGTTGGTGATAAACCATCCGGAACCTCGGATTCTTTTGTAATCCGGATGTGCATCTGCAAATTCCTTAATGATCTTTACACATTCTGCCTGGGAACGTCCTTTTCCCAAATCTGAACACACATATCTGCTGCCATCAATGGCTCCGGAAAAAAGATGGGTATGTGCATCCAGGAAAGAGGACATGATCATTTTTTCTCCGTGATCGTAAAGAGGCCAGTCCGCATAATCCTTATCTCTCTGGAAATCCCAGGGAAGAACCGCCTGGATCTTTTTGTCCACTACTGCGATGGCTGCCGGTCTGGGGAAATCTTCAAGACCTGTAAAAACAGCTTTACTTCTCAGAATAAATTTTCCCATAAGCCATACCTCCTACATCACAAAACCACAGATCAGAAATCCCACAACAGAAAGTACACTTGCAATGATTACATATGGAAGCTGTGTCAGCGCATGTTCCATATTGTCAATTCCTGCACTCTGGGAGGAAAGAAGTGTCGCATCTGTATAGAAGCAGGCATGGCTTCCAAATGCACCACCGGAAATGATCGCTGCCATAATAAGGATCGGATTTGCGCTGATGGCTGCACCAAGTGGAAATACGATAGGTGCAACTACTGCGCTCATGCCCCAGAGAGAACCGGTAGTAAAGGTAAGTGCCGCAACCAGAACAAAAGCGATTGCCGGGAAAACCGGGCCCCAGAGAAGCGGTTTTGCAACAGAAATAATAAAATCTGTCATTCCCATTCCCTCCGTTACTTTCTGAAGTACAAAGGCAATGACCAGAAGGATCAGAATCGGAAGCATATCTGCAAAACCACGGACAACCAGATTAAAGAAATCATCCAGCGCAACCACTTTCTGCGGTACATAAAGCACGAAACAAACGATCAGGGAAACCACAACAGCCAGAAGCAGGTTGCTTGTCGCAATAGCAATGGCAACCAACACACCCATGGGAATCACGAAATTCCAGATGTTACCTTCTTCCTCATAACCTTTTCTGTCATCGTGGTTATATTTTCTGCTGGCATCGCTGTAAACCTTGCCAGTCTCCTCCACACGTTTATAGGCTTTTTTCATAGCACCAAGCTTTGGCATCACACCCAGCGCAAAGAGGAAAACAATAGCAATGGTAAGGATCGGATAAAAGCAATAGGGGATCGCACGGATATAAGCCTGAATACCGGTTTTAAATCCCAGCGCCTTCACACTTGCCTGGTCAATAAAAAGACTTGCGTAAAAAACAGCCCATGTAGAAAACGGAAGCAGTACACACACCGGAGCACCTGTGGCATCCAGCATATACGCCAGCGCCTCCCTGGGGATCTTACGTTTGTCACAGACACCCTTCATACAGACACCAATGGAAAGCACATTCAGATAATCATCCACAAAGATCAGGATACCCATAACAAAAGTAGTAAGAAGAGTTTTCCTCTCCGTGTTACAGAATTTTGAAACCAGTTTCTGGAAACCAAAAGTACCCTTCGACTCCTGAAGAAGTGCGATCAGACTGCCAAAAAGGCCACACTATTCATTTTTTTCTCCCCTTTCCCTCTGTGAACCAGAAAGAGGCATACCCGTTTAACGGATATGCCCCTTTGCATCAACAGACTTTTTCGTGAAACAAAAAATGGTGTATTCATTGCGCTTCCGCAATCAATACACCATCGTACGTTTCGTGTTTTTTATTATTTTGTTACTGATATACTATTATTTTTCACACTCTGATACAATGCTTAATTTCGGTAGTTAAATTAATGTTTTTTAAGTATATATACTTGATTTTAAGTATATGTGATAGTATACTAACTTCAAATGAAATCAGTACTCACAAATCTGGAAAACCAGTAAGATTTATCCAAAAATAAGACAAACATTACGGTTACAATCCACTGCATATCCATAACCCTGATCTCTTTGTAACTAAAAAACAGCAACCACTGTACCAAAAAAAGGAGAAAAACCATGGAAAAAAACACCTTTCTTATGATCAACGACATGATCTACGATCTCTATTCCTGCACCAGCCTTAACGAAATCAAAGCAAAATTCCTGCTCCGCCTGAAAATGGTCATCCCCTACAGCTACGCCAGCATCCTCCTCCACGAAACCACCGAAGATCCGGACACCATCCGCCTCACCACCCCAATCTGCATCCCCGAAGCCTTCACTGAAGCAGAAAACGAATACATGAAGGTCGCAGACGAAGACCACCTCCTCTGGCTCCTCCACTCCCGGGAACCCCGCCTCGTCCGCGAAAGCGATCTCCTGGAAGACCAGCAGCGCCTCAACTCCCCCCTCTACGTCCACTGCTACCGCAAATACAACATCTTCGACTCCATGCAATACGCCAGTGTCTACCAGCAGGAACTCCTGGGAATCCTCACCCTCTTCCGCACCGAAAAAGACGGCCCTTTCACCAATGAAGACATGTTCTACCTCCAGGCCATCGGCATGCACTTAAACGCCGTCCTCTACCAGATTACCCACAGCCTGCCCCAGACCAACGACCTCAAACAAACCCTCGCCCGCCTGAAAAACACCTGCCACCTCACAAACCGCGAACTCCAGATTGCCGAACAGATCTACCAGTACCGCAACAACGACGAAATCGCAGGGTCTCTCGGCATCCGCGAAAACACCCTACAGAAACACCTGCAGAATATCTTCCGAAAAACCAACGTAACCTCCCGCTGGGAACTCCTGAGATTCCGTATGCGATAAAAGCCATCCAGCGCAGCGCTGATGGCTCATCCAACTCCCGGGAAACCACTCAACCATTCCTCCTGAACCACACTACCACTTCACCACTCTCCCATCCCGCCCGGAAAAGCCAGCCCGTGAGGCGTGTGCTGCCTGTCGCCGGACTCTGCAGGAGGGGA
>OGCO01002896.1_pt1 | contig 21386 bp, 14 predicted proteins | sample 1570171 | NCBI WGS metagenome assembly OGCO01 (sample SAMEA4370583, study PRJEB24528) | human gut metagenome
GCCACGCCGACTTCGGCGGCGAGGTGGAGCGCATCCTGAAGATGGTCAACGGCGTTATCCTGTTGGTAGACGCTGCGGAAGGCCCTATGCCTCAGACCCGTTTCGTCCTCAGCCGTGCCCTGGAGCTGGGTCATCGCGTCATCGTCGTGGTCAATAAGATCGACCGTCCCGACCAGCGTGTCCACGAGGTCATCGACGAAGTCCTGGAGCTGCTGCTGGATCTGGACGCCAACGAAGAACAGCTGGATTCTCCCATCCTGTTCTGTTCCGCCCGCGCCGGTGTGGCGTCCAAGGACCCCGACGTGATGGGCACCGACCTGAAGCCTCTGTTCGAGACCATCCTGGACTACATCCCCGCTCCCGAAGTCAATCTGGACGCACCCTTCCAGATGCTGGTCTCCTCCATCGACTACAACGAATTCGTCGGTCGTATCGCTGTCGGCCGCATCGAACGGGGCTGCATCAAGCAGAACCAGGAGATCCAGGTCTGCAATTACCATGACCCGGACGCTGTGAGCAAGAAGTTCAAGGCCACTTCCATTTTTGAGTACGACGGCCTGAAGCGCGTGCCGGTCACTGAAGTGGAAGCCGGCAACATCATCGCCATGTCCGGCATCGGCGACATCACCATCGGCGACACCATTTGCGCCCCCGAACAGGTGGAACCGCTGGAATTCGTCAAGGTCTCCGCTCCCACCATGGAGATGACCTTCTCCGTCAACGACAGCCCCTTCGCAGGCCGGGACGGCAAGTTCGTCACCTCTCGCCAGATCCGTGACCGCCTCTTCCGGGAACTGCTCAAGGACGTTTCCATCCGTGTCACCGAAGTGGAAGACTCCACTGACAGCTTCAACGTGGCAGGCCGCGGCGAAATGCACCTGTCCATCCTCATCGAGACCATGCGTCGGGAAGGCTACGAATTCCAGGTCTCTCCCCCTCGTGTCTTGATGCGTGTCATTGACGGCGTCAAGTGCGAGCCTGTGGAAAGATTAGTGGTGGACGTGCCCCAGGACTACGTGGGCAGCGTCATCGACCAGCTGAACATCCGCAAGGGTGAACTGCAGAATATGAACCCGGTGGGCAGCCGCATGAAGATCGACTACCTGATCCCCTCTCGTGGCCTGTTCGGTTATCGGAACGAATTTTTGACCGCCACCAAGGGCGAAGGCATCATGGCTTCCGTCTTTGACTCTTATGCACCCTACAAAGGCGAAGTGGATCGCCGCAATACCGGCTCCCTGATCTCCTACGAGACCGGCGTGGCCAGCAGCTACGGTCTGTTCAACGCTCAGCAGCGCGGTACCCTGCTCATTGGCGCCGGTGTGGACGTCTACGAGGGCATGATCGTGGGCATCAACCCCAAGAACGAGGATATGTCGGTCAACGTGTGCAAAAAGAAGCAGCTGACCAATACTCGTGCGTCCGGTAGCGATGACGCTCTGCGGCTGGTGCCGCCTAAGCAGATGAGCCTGGAACAGTGCCTGGAATTTTTGGGCGACGACGAATTGTTGGAGGTCACCCCCCAGCATCTGCGCCTGCGCAAGCGGATTTTGTCCAATGACCTGCGTATGAAGACCACGCACAAAAAGAAATAAGAAAAATACACAAGGCTGTGGAAAATTATCACCTCTGCCTGGTGAAAAACAGAGAAAAAGACCGAAAACGGAGGGTTTTCGGTCTTTTTTTGATGACTGGGTAAAAAAGACAGAAGAAAGGGCCGGCATAGCCTTGAAATTTGGTGAATACGCATAAGACGACTCCAGCACCAGCAGGGGTCAAAAAAAGAAGCAAAAAAACGGGCAAAGAAAACCCTGAAATGGGGGAAAAAGGACCGTTGAACGAGGTGGTTTTGGTAATTTTAAATATGAGTTAATTGAACGTGGGATCATCGGGAAAACAATTGACATTGCAAGCTATTTTGGAAAGCAGGTGACAAGACCGGAAAGCGGCCAGAAAAATGAAGTCATGATGCAGATTTGTGCAAAATGACGAAAATGGAAAATGAGGTTGACAAAACGACCTAAAATCCAGTAATATAGGTAGCGAAGGATATGCGAATTGACGAACTTGTAACAGACGGGGTAAGGGCCGTCTGTGAGGGTTGTACATTCGTTTCCGAAACGGGATTTTTTATCCCAAGTCCAACAACAGTTATTTTCAGAAAGGGGTCATTATGGCAGATAAAAAGTTTGACAAGATTAATTCTGTAGAAGCTCTGGAAGCCAAGCTGGTTGAGATCAGAGCAGCTGAAGAAATCTGGGCTACCTTCCCTCAGGAAAAGGTTGACGCAATCTGCGAAGCAGCAGCAATGGCAGCTGACAAGATGCGTATTCCTCTGGCAAAGATGGCACACGAAGAAACCAAGGCTGGTATCGTAGTTGATAAGATCACCAAGAACAACTACGCTGCAGAACACGTTTGGAACCATATGCGTCATGCTAAGACTTGTGACGTCATCGAAGAAAACAAGTCCTTCGGCACCAAGCGCGTTGCCGCTCCCATCGGTGTTATCGGCGGTATCGTTCCTACCACCAACCCCACCTCCACCACCATCTTCAAGATCCTGATCTCCCTGAAGACCAGAAACGCTATCGTCATCAGCCCGCATCCCAAGGCTAAGAACTGCACCATCCGCGCAGCTCAGATCATGAAGGAAGCAGCTGAAGCAGCAGGCCTGCCCCAGCACATCATCTCCTGGATCGAAGAGCCCTCCCTGGATATGTCCGCTCTGCTGATGAAGGAAGTCGACCTGATCCTGGCTACCGGCGGCGAAGGCATGGTCCGTTCCGCATACTCCTCCGGTACCCCCGCTATCGGCGTTGGCCCCGGTAACTGTAACGTTATCATCGACGACAGCTGCGACATCCGTACCGCTGTTGCTTCCATCATCCACTCCAAGACCTTCGATAACGGCATGATCTGCGCTACCGAACAGCATGTCACTATCCTGGAAAACATCTATGACGAAGTCAAGGCCGAATTCGCAAACAGCCGCTGCTACTTCCTGAACAAGGACGAAGCTGACAAGGTCGCAAAGGTCTTCTTCAATGCTAAGACTCACGGCGTTAACGCCAACGCTTTCGGCCGCTCCGTCCTGCAGCTGGCTGAAATGGCAGGCATCACTGTTCCCGAAGACACCAAGGTTATGATCTTCGAGACCGACGACACCAGCCACGACAACGCATGGGCAAACGAAAAGCTGTGCCCGCTGCTCGGCATGTACAAGGCAAAGAACTTCGACGAAGCTCTGGACATCTGCGCTAAGCTGGTCTTCGAAGGCGGCGCTGGCCATTCCGCAGCTATGTACTGCGATCCCACCGACAACGAAAAGATCGATCGTTTCGCACTGCGCATGAAGGCAGCTCGTATCCTGATCAACACCCCGACCTGCTTCGGTGGTATCGGCGATCTGTACAACTTCGACATCGCTCCTTCTCTGACTCTGGGCCCGGGCTCCTGGGGCAAGTCTTCCTTCGCTGGCCAGACCAACTATCAGCAGCTGCTGAACATCAAGACCGTGGCCATCAGAAAAGAAAACATGCTGTGGCTGCAGCTGCCCAAGAAGGTTTACTTCAAGCAGGGCTGCACCCCCGTCGCTCTGAAGGAACTGTATGAAGTCTATGGCTTCAAGAGAGCTTTCTTCATCACCGACGCTGTCCTGTTCAAGCTCGGCGCTATCGACGAAATGAAGGCACAGCTGGAATCCAACGGCATCAGAACCGCTGAATTCTTCGACATCCGTGTCGACCCCCAGATCCAGGACGCTATGAAGGGTCTGCCCAAGATGCATGAGTTCGAACCCGATGTCATCATCGCTGTGGGCGGCGGTTCCGCAATCGATACCGCAAAGATCATGTGGATCATGTATGAACATCCCGAAGAAAAGTTCCTCGATATGGCTACCGTCTTTATCGATATCCGTAAGAGAGTTCGTTTCATGCCTCAGATGGGCAAGAAGGCTAAGCTGGTCTGCATCCCCACCACTGCTGGTACTGGTTCCGAATGTACTCCCTTCACCATCATCTCTGACGCTAACACCGGCATGAAGTGGCCTCTGATCGGCTACGAAATGATGCCCGAAATGGCTGTCATCGATGCTGACAACATGATGGGTCTGCCTCCCAAGGCTACTCAGGCTTCCGGCTATGACGTGTTGACCCACGCTGTCGAAGCTTATGTCTCCCTGTTCGCAACCGATTACACCAACGGTTTCGCAAAGACCGCTACCAAGATGGTATTTGATTGGTTGCCCAGAGCTTACAGAAGCGCATTCGCAGATGCTAAGCCCGATCCCGAAGCACGTCAGAAGATGGCCGATGCTTCCGCAATCGCTGGTATCGCATTCGCAAACGCTATGCTGGGTATCAACCACTCCCTGTCCCACAAGGTCGGCGGCTGGTTCCACATTCCTCATGGTACTGCAAACGCTCTGATGTTCACCACCGTCTGCAAGTTCAATGCTAACCGCAAGCCCACCAAGATGGGTACCTTCTCTCAGTACAAGTATCCCCAGGCATTCGAACGCTATGTCGAACTGGCTGAGTACTGCGGCTTCAAGGGCAAGGACGACGATGAGACCTTCGCAAACTGGATCAAGGCTGCTGAAGATCTGAAGAAGGCTGTTGACATTCCTGAGACCATTCAGGATTGGGGCGTTGACGAAAAGGCATTCCTGGATGTCGTTGACAACATGGCTGAATGGGCATTCCACGATGCTTGCACCGGCTGCAACCCCGTCTATCCTTCCTTCGAAGAACTGAAGGAATGCTACCTGCGCGCATACTATGGCGACAAGACCTTCGAAAAGCTGTATGCTGGCCAGAAGATCACCGTCAATGTGCCTCTGGAACGTCATGCCGATACTCCTATCGCTTGCTCCGATCCTGCTCTGCTGGGCGGTTTCATGTAATCGCGAGAGAACGGTATCATACATCTCTTATCGAACTTGCGAAAGTGAGCTAAATTAAGAGTATGCTTATCACTTCTCTTAAACATTAAAAGAAGCCGATAACATATCGTAATTAAGGTGCGAGCCGAGACCTTTGCGGTATCGGCTCGCACAAATTACTTTATCCAGACAAGGAGGCATATATGAATTTGCTGAGAATTCCCCCTAAACTTTACTTCAAAAGAGGTTGTCTTCCTGTCGCTCTGCGCGAGATGAAGGAAGTCTATGACCTGAATGGCGCATACATTATCACTTCTCCCGATCTGTTCAACAAGGGCGTTCTGCACGAAGCATCCAGCCTGCTGGAAAAGTCTGGCCTGGGCACTTGTGAATACTTCACCCTGGACAAGGAACTGACCGTTGACAACGTGAAGGCTGGCCTGCCCAAGATGCATGAGTTCGAACCCGACCTCATCGTTGGTATTGGTGACGAAGCTGCCCTGAACGCTGCAAAGATTATGTGGCTGCTGTATGAGAATCCTGAAGCTGACCTGGCTGCACTGGCTGGCGGCGCAGCATTCCCCAAGCTCGGCACCAAGGCTAAGCTGGTCCTGATCCCCACCGCTGGCGGCACTGGCAGCGCTTGCGCTCCCTACGCTTCCATCCTGGACGGCGGCAAGAAGCTGCAGCTGAAGAACTATGACCTGCTGCCTCTGATGGCTGTTATCGATCCTCAGCTGGGTGACTATCAGGTTTCCGCTGACATCAAGGCAGATGGCCTGCTGGCTCTGAAGACCGCTATCGCTGCATACGTAGCACCTGCTAAGATCGAGTATGCTCGTGGCTTTGCTATCGATGCTACCAACCTGGTCATCAAGAACCTGAAGGCAGCTATGGCTGGCGGCGAAAAGGCTCCCGATGCCTATGACGCAATTGCCAACGCTGTTACCATCGCTGGTATCTCCTATGCTTGCACTACTGGCATGGCTGATCCCATGGACGCTGCTGCAAAGGTCGAAGACCTGGTGAAGGCTGACAAGGCTGCTGCTGATGAGCTGGCTGCACATTGCGGTTTGGCTGACGCTAAGGCTCTGGTCGCTGAATACGATAAGCTGGCTAAGCTGTAATTCGATTTTCGAGTTGAAGGCAAACGCATAGCGTATTGTGTAAGATGATCGAAGAGACTGTCGCTCTGCGACAGTCTCTTTTTTGTGTTTCCTAGGTGAATAGGTGGCATGGTTTATAGGTCAAACTAAGCCAAATCGGATGGTTTCGGGAGGCGTAATAAGATGGTGAATATCACGACTGTGGAAGTGTTGACGGCAAAAATAGCGGAGATGCGAAAAGCACAGCAAATTTTCTCGACTTATTCACAAGAACAAGTGGATAAAATCTGCTGCGCCGTGGCAACGGCGGCCATTCAAGAGCGTGTTTCACTGGCAAAAATGGCCGTGCAGGAGACACAAATGGGGATTTTAGAGGATAAAATCCTTAAAAACTACTTTGCGGCGGAATTTGTATACCATCAGTATCGGAATATTAAGACCTGTGGCGTGATTGAAACCGACGAGGAGTTGGCGATTCAACAGGTTGCAGCACCGGTGGGGCTTGTGGGTGCCGTTCTTCCGGTGACTAATCCGACTTCATCGGCTATCTTCAAAGTTCTGCTTTGCATGAAAACCAGAAATGCAATTTTGGTCAGCCCACATCCGAAGGCCAAAGACTGCACCTGCGCAGCGGTGGAATGTTGTGCAGAGGCGGCCTATCGAGCAGGAGCACCGCAGGGAGTGATTGATTGCCTTGCGGTGCCTACGGTGGAGTTGATCCAAAGATTGATGCAGTCAGTTGATTTGGTTTTGGCCACTGGCGGTGCGGATATGGTGCGGGCTGCGTATGCCTCCGGCCGGCCAGCCATTGGGGCGGGCGGTGGAAACTGTCCGGTCATTATCCATGAAAGTGCTGGTATTCAGGATGCGATTCGAGCCATTATTCAGTCGAAAGCATTTGATGCTGGATTGCTTTGTTCGTCGGAGCAAGCGGTCATTGCTGTAGGTAATGAGACGTTGGAGCGGGTCAAAAGTGTGTTTGAACAATGGGGGGGACACGTCCTAAATCCACAGGAATGTGAAGTCCTTCGAGGGTCGTTTACGACGGAAAAGGAAAGAATAATGGGCAAAAAAGCCACCTTTATTGCGCAATTGGCGGGAATTGATGTTCCACCGGCGACCAAGTTGTTGATTGTGCAGGCGTCGGAAATTTCGGAGGAAGAACCGTTTGCGCTGGAAAAACTATGTCCTGTTTTGACGTTATATCAGGCGGATTCTTTTTTTCAGGCACTGGATATGGCGGAACAACTGCTTCAGCTGGGGGGCGAGGGTCACACGGCGGGACTCTATATTGACCCGAAGGCGGAAAAAGAGATCGCGCTTTGGCGGGAGCGGATGAAAGCCTGCCGTTTGCTGGTCAACAGCCCCACAGCGCAAGGGGCCGTCGGCGGGATTTGTAACGGACTGCCGCCTGCGTTGACATTGGGTTGTGGCACCTGGGGCGGCAGTGGTTTGGCGGGGAATCTAGAGCCGCGACATTTGCTGAATGTCAAGACGGTGGCGTTCCGGCAAGAAAGGGCGTTGTCGCTGCGACTACCTCAGGTGGTTTATCATGAAGCGGGTTGCACTGGGGCAGCGCTATTGGAGTTGCGGGAAAAATACCACTATGAACGGGTCTTTTTTCTTACGAATCACTATTTGCATCAAAACGGGAATGTCGTCCCAGTGTTGAAGCAGCTGGAACGGATGGGGGTTATGTATACAGTCTATTGCGACCTTGCGCCGAACCTGACGGTGGAACAGATTGAAAAAGGGGTTGCGGCATTGGAACGGTTCCAACCGGATGTGATGATCGGCATGGGTGGTGGCACTGTATTGGATGCGGCGAAGTTGATGCGGTATCGCTGGGAGCACCCGGAAGTGTCTTGGGAAGGACTGAGACTCATCTTTTTGGATGATAAAAAGCGTGCTCTAGCGGCAGAAGAAAGTGACAAAAAAATAGCACTTTTTATGATTCCGACAACTGCGGGAACTGGTGCGGAGTGTACCCCTTATGCTGTGGTGACCGACGAAAAAACGGGAATTCCGTGGACGATTTATCATCCAGAATTGTTGCCCACGGCGGCAATCGTTGATGCAAAGCACATGAAGCACCTGCCCAAAGGACTGACGCGGGAAGGCGGGATGAGTACGTTGACGCGGGCGTTAGAAAGCTATCTTTCGTTATGTGCTTCGGATGATACGGATGGATTTGCGTTGTTTTCCTGTAAAAATGTGCTGGATTACCTGCCGCATGCTTATGACGGATTGGAAGAGGATGAGGTGGCGCGGCGAAAGTTGGCGGACGCATCTGCGCTGGCGGGTATGGCGGCGGCGAACACGTTTCCGGGGTTGGTTTACGGCATGGCCTGTGCTCTCAGTGCATGGCACCACTTGCCGCATGGGGTGGCCTGTGGGATTCTGCTGCCAGAGGTGATGGCTTATCAGGTGCAAAATGAAGCGATTCAAATGAACCAGTTTTTTAATCGTCCTTACCGCAGCCTTAAGGAGCGTTATGGAAAGTTGGCTGCCTTTTGCGGCCTTGGGGAAGGGCAGGATGGAGAATCTTTTGCACAGTTGTTGCGCGCCGTGCGGCAGCTGCGGGACAAGGTGGAGATCTACCCGACCATTCAGGCGTATGGGGTGGAGGAGGCGTACTTTTTGGATACCCTCGACCGGATGACAGAGGTGGCCTGGAGCCATACGTGGATGACTTACAGTCCGGTGGTTCCAGGGATAGATGAGGTGCGAAAATTGTATTTGCGCTGTTACTATGGTGAAGACTGGAAAGAACAAAGACCGGAATAAGCTGCTTACTCTCCCGGAAGGGAGAGTATTTTTTTGATGCAAGAGGAAGAACTCTATTTTTTTTTCTGCTGAGCTGGTATACTAGAGAGAATAACGAGTCAAAGGAGGCGTTCATCGTGTTACACGTGACCCTGATTGCCCATACACCCGAGCCGGAGCGAGTGGTTGCCGCTGCTGCCAAGCTGTGCTACTCCAAAGTGGGGGTGACCAACCTGCTGGATGGCCTGACGCCGGAGAAAAGCGCCAGCTTTTTGCGGATGCTCAGCGACTTAGGCCATGCCAGCCCCGTCGAGCACGCATCCTTCACCTTCGGCATCGAAGGGGTGTCCCGCGCGCTGCTGGCGCAGATCACCCGGCATCGTCTGGCGTCCTACTCCGTCCAGAGCCAGCGCTATGTGCGGTTGGATGATTTTCATTACGTCATCCCGCCGGAAGTGGAGGCAGAACCGGAGGCCAAGAAGCTGTTTTTGGAGGCCATGGAACAGCAGGCGCAGGAGTACTTAAAGATCGCCGGCGCCCTTCAGCGGAAGCATCAGGCGGAGCTGATGGCACAGGGGCTGTCGGAAAAGGCGGCCAAACAGAAGGCGGAGAAGCTGGCCAACGAGGACGCTCGTTTTGTCCTGCCCAACGCCTGTGAGACCAAATGGTGGTCACCATGAACGCCCGCAGCCTGAACCACTTCTTCAACCTGCGCTGCTGCAACCGTGCCCAGTGGGAGATCCGTCGGCTGGCGGAGGAGATGTTCAAGCTGGTCTATGCGGTCGCCCCAAACCTGTTTGCCGGTGCTGGTCCCAGCTGTGTGGCGGACGGGAAATGTCCCGAGGGCAACATGAGCTGCGGCAAGTGCAAGGAGATGCAGGAGCAGTATCGGAAGTGGAAGGAAGAGGGCTGAGATGCGGCTCTTTGTTGCCATTGCCTTTCCGGAACCGGTGAAGGACGGTCTGGAGGCGGGGATGCGCACCTTGCGGAAGCAAGGGGTGCGTGCTAGCTGGTCTCGGCGGGAGAATCTTCACTTGACGCTGGAATTTTTGGGAGAGCTGGACAGCCCTGAACCGGTCATCACCGCCATGGAGCAGGTACAGGCGGCGCCCTTTTCGCTGGAATTTGCGCCCTCGGGACGGTTCCGCCGCCGGGAAGGGGATATTTTCTGGCTGGGCATCCGACCCAACGGAGCGCTGATGGAACTGCAAAAGCAGCTGCATGGTGCGTTGAGAGCGCAAGGGTTACCGCTGGAATCCCGACCCTACCGACCGCATCTGACCCTGGCACGCCGCCTGCGTGACCATGGGGAGAGCGTGTTCCCGGAACCGCTGCCGCCGGCGGTGCAGGTGTCGGAATTTGTCCTGATGCTGTCCGAACGGACGCCAAAAGGGATGCGCTATACCCCGTTGTATCGAAAGAAGTTGGAGAGGTGACCATGGAACACAACATTGCATGGGCGCTTGGCGTCTACCTGCTGGTGCTCAACCTGGTGACGTTTTTCACCTACGGATGGGACAAGCGGAAGGCGAGACAGAACCAGTGGCGGATCCCGGAACACACCCTGTTGGCGCTGGCCTTTGTCGGCGGTGGTGTGGGAGCGCTGTTGGGGATGCGGGTGTTTCACCACAAGACGCGCAAAACCAAGTTCCGCCTGGGTGTTCCAGTGGCCTTGCTGCTGTGGCTGCTGCTGATTGGGGCTTTGGTGGTTCGGATGGGGATGTTGCCGTTTTGATGGCGATTTTTTAAAAAGATTTATGAAATCATAAGATTCTACCATGAAATCTTTAAGAATTTGCGATGATTCGTGATAGAAAATCTGGTATAATATAACCTGTCCCAAAGGGAACCTGTAAAACTAAGAGAGTGAGCAGTAGCATGGAGCAGCAAAGAAACAGGCGCGCTTCCTCCGGGCAGCGACAATACCCCAAGCAGACCAGACGGCGCAGACGACGGAGAAGATCTCCAGCGCGTCAGGTGGTGCTGTTGCTGATCGTCATCGGCTGTGTTCTGGGTGTTGTGGCCAGCTGTCGGCAGAGGAGCCGGAATCGGCAAGTGGCCAACGACCCCGCGAAACCGGCGGCACAGTCAGGACAGCAGGAGAATCCGGAGGTCACCAGAGAAGCGTATATCGCCGCCCATAAAAAAGAATACCCGCAGTCTCTGCGGGATCTGTTAGAGCGCAATCCGGAGACGGTGGACTTTGTCTATGACTACCCCAAGGAGGGGAACAAGCAGCATGAGATCGACCTGTCCGGCGAAGTGACCCAGGGCACCATCCCCCTCTTCCTCCAGTGGGACGAGCGTTGGGGTTACCAGGAGTATGGCAGTGATATGCTGGCTATCACCGGTTGCGGTCCCACCTGTCTGTCCATGGTGTACTGTGGCTTGACGGGTCAGACGGACAAAAGCCCATTGGAGATGGCGCACTTTTCTGAGGAACAGGGCTACTACAGCGAAGGGGTGGGCACATCCTGGACGCTGATGTCTCAAGGTGCTATCCAGCTGGGGCTGAGTGTGCAGGAGATCCCGTTGACCGCACAGCTCATCATCGACCAGCTCAATGAGGGGCACCCGGTCATCTGCACCATGGGGCCGGGAGACTTCACGGACAGCGGGCACTATATCGTCCTGCTCCAGGTCAATGACAACGGTTCCATTGCGGTCAATGACCCCAACAGTCCCAAGAACAGCGAGAAGAGCTGGGATCTGGAGCGGCTGATGGGCCAGATGGAAAATTTGTGGGCTTATTCGCTGCCCTATTAAAGCAGCGTAGAAAAACGCCGTGTTTGTGTGAAACAAACACGGCGTTTTTTCTCATATTACAGATCCAGGGTCAAGCCCACCGGACAGTGGTCGCTGCCCAAGATCTCCGGGTAAATGTCCGCACCGGTGATGCGGGGCGCCAGGCGGTCCGAGACGATGAAATAGTCGATACGCCAGCCGGCATTGTTCTTCCGGGCGTTGAACCGGTAGCTCCACCAGGAATAAGCGCCGGTGCGGTCAGGGTAGAGGTGGCGGAAGGTGTCCGTGAAACCGGAGGACAGCAGCTGAGTCATCTTTTCCCGCTCCTGGTCGGAAAAGCCAGGGTTGCCACGGTTGCTCTTGGGGTTTTTCAGGTCGATCTCCGTGTGTGCCACATTCAGGTCTCCAGCGTACACCACAGGCTTCTCCTTGTCCAGCGCTTGCAGGTACGCCTGCAAGTCCTCCTCCCAGGTCATCCGGTAGTCGATGCGCTTCAGCTCGTTCTGGGCGTTGGGGGTGTAGCAGCAGACAAAATAGAACGTGTCAAACTCCAAAGTGATGAGCCGTCCCTCGGTGTCGTGCTCCGGAATCCCCAGGCCATATCGGACGGACAGGGGTTCCCGCTTGGAGAAGACCGCAGTGCCGGAGTAGCCCTTGCGCTCGGCGTAGTTCCAGTACTGATGATAGCCGGGGAGATCCAACTCCACCTGTCCGGCCTGGAGCTTGGTCTCCTGTAGGCAGAATAGGTCGGCGTCCAAAAAGTAGAACGCATCTTCAAATCCTTTTTTCAAACAGGCGCGCAGGCCATTCACATTCCAGGAAATCAGTTTCATGTGTTGTCCTTTCTCTCTCAGCCCTTTTGGGCGATATCTTCCAACGTATCCTGTAACAGCTGAACATAGACGGGGAGGCTGGCCAGGTCAATGCGCTCTTGAGTGGAGTAGGGATACTCGATGGTGACGCCGGTCTCCACTGCCGTCAGCTCCGGATGCAGCTGAGTCAAAACGGACAGCTCCGACCCGGCGTGGGTGGGGTCGATCTCCATGGGGGTGCCATTTCTCACCTGCCACAGCTGGGACATCCGCTGCGCCAGAGGGTTGTCCGGGTCTTCCTCCCAGGTTGGGTAGCTGGCTTCGCCTGCCGGGTCAAAGCCGCATCGGTCAGCCAGCAGCGCACAGCCGCGGGCGGCACGTTCCAATGCCTGTTCCGGTGTGCCCCGCAGGAGCAGGTGGTAGGTCAGCCGGTTGTCCGTGCAGTCCACCCGTCCCACGTTGCCGGAACAGGCGGGGATCATCGGATAATTGGGCAGGCGCGCGGTGATGCCGTTGGGCAGAGAGAGCAAAAAATCCATGGTTGCCTGATAGTCGATAGGCGACCAGATGTAGGAAGGAACGTCAGAAGGGGAAAAGTCCATTTGGCCGCCCAGCGACTGTGCCAGTGCCCGCCAGTGCACAAAAAGATTGGGGTCTTTGATGGTCATGATGGCGGACGCGGTAGTGGGGATGGTGTTCAGCGCGCCGCCGCCGGAGAAGTGGATGAGCTGCGCGTCCGACTGTATCAGCAGGTTGCTCAGCAGCCGGATGGGATTGACCACGCCCTTGCCCATCTCTGTGGCAGAGTAGCCGCCGGGGAAGCTGGTGAAGTTCACCTGCCAACTGGGGTCCGGGGAGAGGGTGGTGGTCAGGGAACGGCTCCAAGACTGACAGCAGCCGCCGCTGGAGCCGACGGCCAGCTCATCGGTGCGGATGCCATCGGTGCCGATGAGATAGCGTACCTCATCCAGCCAGTGAGGGTCCATGCTCTGAGCGCCGGTCATGGCTTGCTCTGCGCCGGTGGTCAGCAGCACACGGACAGGACCGTGGGCGAAGGGCTGTTGGAGCAGCCAGAGGGCGGCGGTGATGGCCAGCAGGCTGCCTGCACCCAGAGGGGTGTAGCCGTCACCTAACAGGCAGCTGTCCTGGACACGGCAAGGGGTGCTGTTGGGTGTGGAGGTAGGGAGTGTGTCCAGATGCCCCTGAAGGCACACCAGCGGGGCGGATTCCAGACCGGCTGTGGCGGGGAAGTCGCAGCGGAGGTTCCAATGGTCGTCTACCTCCACCGTACCGCCTTGATCGCGCAGGAGGTCTGCCATACGGGTGGACAGTGCCTGTTCCTGGCCGGAAGGGTGGGGGATGGCGAAGAGGGGAAGAAAAGTTTCTGTGATCTCATGGATGATTTGGGTGGCGTCCATCGGGCGGTTCCTCCTTATTCGAGTAGCTTCTTTCATTATAGCGGATTTTCGACTAGGTGAAAAGGTGGAAATATGATATACTAAAATGATGCAAAAGACAGGCGAAGAGGAGGAATCTAAACTATGACCGAACGCATTTTCTACACCGATGTGTGTTGCCATACTTTCCAGGCCACCGTCCTGGACTGCCAGCCCCGGAAGAAGAAGGGGTACGAAGTGATCCTGGATAAGACCGCCTTTTACCCAGAAGGAGGCGGCCAGCCCGGCGACCGTGGGACGCTGGGCGGCGTGAATGTGACCGACACCCAGGAGCGCGGGGAGGACATCATCCACCTGACCGACGCCTCCTTGGAGGTGGGCACCCAGGTCACCGGCACCCTGGACTGGAACTGGCGCTTTTCCCTCATGCAGAACCACTCCGGCGAGCATATCGTCAGCGGTATCATCCACCGCCGCACCGGAGCCAACAATGTGGGCTTTCACATGGGGAATGACGCGATTATCATTGATTTTGACGTAGAATTGACCCCGGAACTGCTCCAGGAAGTGGAGCAGGAGGCCAATGAGATCGTCTGGAAGAACCTACCCGTCCAGATCACCTACCCCACACCGGAGGAGCTGGAGCGCCTGGACTACCGGAGTAAAAAAGCGCTGACCGGTCAAGTGCGTATCGTCACCTTCCCACAGACGGACACCTGCGCCTGCTGCGGCACCCACGTGGTGCGGACGGGGGAGATCGGCGTCATCAAGATCCTCTCCGTCCAGAAGTTCAAGGAGGGCAGCCGGGTGGAGATGCTGGCTGGCAGTCGGGCGCTGACCTATCTGCGGGACGTGTTCGAGCAGAACCACCGCATCTCGGTGGCGCTGTCCGCCAAGCCCCTGAAAACGGCAGACGCAGTGGAACGCTTGAAGGCGGACAAAGAGCAGACGGATTATCGACTGAATGGCCTGGAACAGACCCTGTTCCAGCAGAAGGCGGAGACGCTGGCTGGCGCTGGGGACGTGCTCCTGTTCGAGAAGCCTATGGCGCCGGACAGCGTCCGGAAGCTGTCGGTGGCGGTCATGGAGACCTGCGGCGGACGCTGCGGGGTGTTCTCCGGCGACGACGAGAGCGGGTACAAATATGCCATCGGCCAGGCGGAGGGCGACCTGCGGGCGTGGGTCAGGACCCTGAACCAGGCCCTCCAGGGCCGGGGCGGCGGCAAGGGCAATTTCGTCCAGGGCAGCGTCCAGGCAAAGCGCGCGGAAATCCAGGCTTTTTGGGACAGCCAGGAAGGATAACAGAACAACACCCAGCAGGAAGAGAGGGAACGCCTCATGGAAGGCAAAGGACAGACCCAGCTGACCGGCACGGTCAGCCATGTGATCTTTCAAAATAAAGAAAACGGCTACACCGTCCTGCGACTGAAGACCAGCCAGGAGGAGGTCACCGCCGTGGGCATTTTGCCCCAGGTGACCCAGGGAGAACAGGTGATCTTAGAGGGCAGCTGGACCGATCACCCCAACTTCGGCCGCCAGTTCAAGGCGGAACGGGCGCAGCGGCAGATGCCCAGCGAAAAGCAGGGGATCTATCGCTACTTAGCCTCCGGCGTCATCAAGGGCATCGGTCCCAAGCTGGCCGAGCGGCTGGTGAAGGAGTTCGGAGAAGAGACCTTTTCCGTCCTGGAGTCCCAGCCGGAGCGGTTGGCACAGATGAAAGGCATTTCCCGGAAGCGTGCCATTGAGATTCAAGGCGATTTTCTGCAAAAGGCCGGGATGCGGGTGCTGATGGAGTTTTTGACCGGTGCCGGACTGCCTGTGGAGCTGGGGCTGAAGCTGTGGCGCACCTATGGACAGGGGGCGGTGGATCTGCTGAGGGCAGACCCGTACATTTTGACCGACCCGGAATACGGCGTGGACTTTCAGAAGACTGACCACATGGCGGCCTCCATCGGGGTGGCTTGGGACGATCCCCAGCGCATCCAGGCGGGACTGCTGTACACCCTGACCCACAACCTGGACTTGGGACACGTGTTCCTGCCCATGGACAAGCTCTTAGCAGCAGCCAGTCGGCTGCTCTCCAACGGGGCAGAGCACATTCCCGGCGACCTGTTGGCCGAGGGCTTGGAGGCGTTGGAGTTTCAGGAACGGGTGGTCTGCGAGCACGTGGCTGGGGTGGACGCGGTCTACCGACAGGATTTATACGAGGCAGAGCAGTACATTGCCTGGCGCGTCACCGAAATGTGCCAGCGGGAGCTGCACCCGCCAGCGGGCATCCCCAAGCTGGTGGCTCGGGTGGAGCAGGAGCAAGGGGTGTGCTACGCAGAACAGCAGCGGGAAGCGGTCGAGCTGGCCGGACGGGTGCAGATCATGCTGCTCACCGGCGGGCCGGGTACTGGTAAGACCACGTCCCTACGGGGCATTTTGGGCTTGTTCGAGGCCATGGGTCTGGAAACCGCCCTGGCAGCCCCCACCGGCCGCGCGGCCAAACGGCTCAGTGAGCTGTGCGGCACCGAAGCCACTACCATCCATCGTCTGTTGGGTGCAGGGTACGACCCGGAAAAGGGACAGCTGGCCTTCTCCAAAGACGAGGAGGAGCCGTTAGACGCGCAGGCCATCATCGTGGACGAGGTGTCTATGGTGGACATCCCCCTCATGGCGGCGCTGCTGCGAGCGATGAAAAACGAGTGCCGCCTGGTGCTGGTGGGCGACCCGGATCAGCTGCCCAGCGTGGGGCCGGGTCGGCTCTTTGACCACTTAATTCGCAGCGGCATCGTGCCGGTGGTGCGTCTGACCGAGATCTTTCGTCAGGCGCAGCAGTCCGCCATCATCCGCAACGCCCACCTGGTCAATCAGGGGATACTGCCGGGGCTGGACAATAAGAACAAGGACTTTTTCTTCCTCCGCCGCCTCCAGCCGGAACGGACGGCCCAGACCATCGTGGAACTGTGCCTGACTCGCCTGCCCAAGAATATGGGCATCCCAGCCGATCAAATTCAGGTGCTGTCCCCCACCCGCAAGTACGCCACCGGCACCACCCAGCTCAACGCCATGCTCCAGGCGGCGCTGAACCCGCCTGCGCCGGAAAAGCAGGAGCGCAAGCGCGGTTCTGTGGTATTCCGGGAGGGAGACCGGGTGATGCAGGTGAAAAACAATTACGATATTATGTGGCGGGAAGAGGACGGCCTGAAGGGCGGCATGGGCGTCTTCAACGGCGACATCGGCGTCATCACAGAGATTCAGCCGGATGCCGGGCTGCTCACTGTCAACTTTGAAGGACGGCTGGTGGAGTACACCAGTGATATGCTGGTGGAATTGGAACTGGCCTACGCCATGACCGTCCATAAGGCACAGGGCAGCGAGTACCGAGCGGTCATTTTGGCAGTGAACAGCGGCGCGCCCATGCTGATGACTCGTGGAGTGCTCTATACCGCCATCACCAGGGCGAAGGAGCTGTTCATTGTGGTAGGCGACGAGAGCATTTTGGGTGCTATGATCGCCAACGACCGCCAGGCCAGGCGGTACAGCGGGCTGCGTGCCAGGCTGATGAACGGCGGCGGAGAGAACCCGCTGCGCTCCAAACGGGTGCTGGATTTATTGCAAGAACAGGAGCCGGAGACGGAAAATCCCTGGGCGTAACAGGATAAGAAAAAACCGTGCAGAAATGCACGGTTTTTTTGATGCGTTTATGTGGAGAAAGCGGACTCATCCGCGACAAAATTTGTCGATGTAAGCGTTCAGGCACTTCTGGATGACTTCCTTGGCCTCTTCCGCACCCTGGGGGTCGCCCACGACGGTCTCCTTGCCCTCCAGGGTCTTGTAGACGGAGAAGAAGTGGCTCATTTCCCGGAACATATGCTCCGGCAGCTCGGAGATGTCCTTATACACGTTGTTGTTGGGGTCCTTGAAGGGGATGGCGATGATCTTCTCATCCAGCTTCCCCTGATCCAGCATGGTGAAGACACCAATGGGATAGCACTGAACCAGGCTCATAGGCAAAATTGGCTCGCTGCACAGCACCAGCACGTCTAATGGGTCGTTGTCATCGGCGTAGGTGCGTGGGATGAAGCCGTAGTTGGCAGGGTAGTGGGTGGAGGTGTAGAGGACGCGATCGAGGATGATAGCGCCGGTGCTCTTGTCCAGTTCGTACTTGGACTTGGATCCCTTCTCGATTTCAATGACTGCGATAAAGTCATCCGGTCTCAGTCGATCGGGGGTAACGTCATGCCATAAATTTGCCATAATTGCACTCCTTTTGTCGCCTGCAGGGCAGGAACGGCGGTAGAATCGGAATGTGAATGCTGGAATTGTTTCACATTTTTATTATATCATGTCCACAGTACGGATACCACTGGCGAATTGGCGAAAAGGAAAACGGGGCGGACGGAAGTTTTCAGACAGTTTTCAGCTTCCGCGCATATGCTTATCCCAAGTCAGTTTGATACCAAAGGAGGAGAAGACTGTGATTGAAATCAGGAATCTGGTCAAGCGCTACGGCGATCACCTGGCGGTGGATCACTTGAACCTGACCTTGGAGATGGGCAAAGTGTACGGCTTCCTGGGCCCCAACGGGGCGGGGAAATCCACCACCATGAACATCATGACCGGGTATCTCAGTGCCACGGAAGGGGATGTGGTGGTCAACGGCCACAGCATCTTGGACGAGCCGGAGGAGGCCAAAGCCTGCATCGGCTACCTGCCGGAACAGCCGCCGCTGTATATGGATATGACGGTGGAGGAGTATCTGGCCTTCTGTGCCCAGCTGAAAAAGGTGCCCCTGGAACAGCAGGAGCATCAGCTCCGGGAGGTCATCGCCATGACCCAGCTGGAACCGGTGCAGAGCCGGCTCATTGGCAACCTGTCCAAGGGCTACCGCCAGCGGGTGGGACTGGCCCAGGCCATTTTGGGGTATCCTCCCATTCTCATCTTGGACGAACCCACCGTAGGGTTGGACCCCAAGCAGATCATCGAGGTGCGCAGCCTCATCCACAACCTGGCCAAGGAACACACGGTCATTTTAAGCTCCCACATCCTGTCCGAGGTCCAGGCGGTCTGTGACCAGATCATCATTCTGCACCACGGCAAGCTCCTGGCTAACGACACCCCGGAGGGGCTGGAGGAACAGCTGGGCGGTCGGCGTCTGCTGCTGACGGCCAAGGGGGACAAGGGACAGGTGGAAGCGATTTTGTCCCAAACGCCTGGCGTGCAAAGTGCGGAGTTGACCCAGGAGGGCGAGCTGACCCACGGCACGTTGCAGCTGGAAGGGGAGGACCCCAGAGAGGCGCTGTTCTTTGCCTTTGCCCAGGCGGGGCTGCCTTTGCTGGACTTCCATTTGGATGAGACCAGTCTGGAACAGATCTTCCTGGGGCTGACCCAAGAGCAGCCCCAGACCCCGGCCAAGCCCAGCCGCCTGCGTTGGCGGAGGAAGGCGACAGAGCCGGTGGCAGTGGTTTCCGTGGACGAGGGGAAGGAGGTACCCGATGAAAGCGATTTATAAACGAGAGCTGGCCGCCTACGCCCACTCCATGACCGGCTGCGTGGCCACGGCCTTTTTGCTGGCGGTGGTGGGCTTGTACTTCATGGCCTACAATCTGTACCAGGGCGCGCCGGGGTTTGCCACGGCGTTGAATGCCGCGTCCTTCCTGCTCATCCTGGTCATCCCTCTGCTGACCATGCGTTCCCTGGCGGAGGAGCGGAAGAACCGCACCGACCAATTATTGCTCACCGCGCCGGTGTCCGTTACCGGCGTGGTGCTGGGGAAATTCGCCGCTATGGCCACCGTGTTCGCGGTGCCCTGTGTGCTCTTCTGTCTCTGTCCTCTGATTCTGAAGATCGCCAGCGGCAGCAGCGGGGTGGTCTATTTCCAGTCGGACTACGCCACCATCCTGGCCTTTTTCCTCATGGGCTGCTTGTTCCTCTCTATCGGCCTGCTGCTCTCCGCCCTGACTGAGAGCCAGGTCATTGCGGCGGTGGCCACTGCCGGGGTGCTCATCCTGCTCTATATGTGGGATGGCATCGTGGATTTCCTGCCCTCTGCCGCGGCGGGGAACTTGGTGGGAGTGCTGCTCTGCGCCGTGGCGCTGGGGTGCTTGGTCTACCACTTGACGTCCAACGGCGTCATCGGCGGTGTCGTGGGCGGCGTCTGCGCCGTGGCGGCCATCGTGTGCTATGTGGTGGATTCCACCCTCTTTGAGAGCCTGCTCCCCAACCTGTTGGGCACCTTCTCCCTGACCGGAGTGCTGACCAACTTTGCATCCAACACTCTCTTTGACCTGAGCGGCCTGTTGCTCTATCTGTCCCTGACGGCGTTGATGCTCTTTTTGACGGTGCAGATGATCCAGCGCCGCCGCTGGAATTGAGGAGGTGGAGACATGGCATTGCGCAAGAAACAAAAGGACATTTCCCAGGAAAAGCAGAGCATTCTGCGGACGGCCAGAGGCAGAAACGGCCTCATGTCCACCGGCATGATCGCCATTGTGGTGGCCATCGTCATCCTGTTCAACCTGGCGGTGGGGCTGCTGCCGGCCAAGGTGCGGCAGTTTGACCTGTCCACCACGAAGATCTATGAGATCTCCGACACCACCAAGGAGTATCTGGCCAACTTGAAAGAAAAGATCCACCTGGTGGTGGTGGCTGAGCCGGACAAGATTGACAGCCGCATCAGCCGGTTTTTGGATTTATACACGGCACAGTCCGACCAGGTGACCATGGAGACCATCGACCCGGTGGCCTATCCCTCCGCCTTAAAGGAATACGACTGTGAAGCCAACTCCATTGTCGTCCAGTGCGAGGGGAAGGATCAGACCTACACCATTCCCTTTGACGACATCCTGGTGCCCGACTACTATTCCAGATACTACTCCGGCGGCACCACCTACACCAAGTTCGATGGAGATGGTCAGCTGACCAGCGCTATTGATGCGGTGGTGTCCAGCACCAGCTACCAGATTTACACCTTGACCAACCATGGCGAGGCGTCCCTGGGCACTCAGCTGACCCAGCGGCTGACCAAGAGCCACTTCAAGACGGAAGAGCTGAGCCTGCTCCGAGAGGGGAAGATTCCCGACGACTGCAAGATTTTGCTCATCAACCAGCCTACCAAGGATTTGGCCAAGGACGAACTAAAGCTCATCCGCACCTATTTGAAGAGCGGCGGTCAGGTCTCCCTCATCCTGTCCAGCCAGGATTTTGACCACCCCAATCTGGACAACCTGATGAAGGAGTACGGCCTGGCGCTCACCGGCGGTTACGCTGGTGACACCCAGCGCTATTACACGGCGGCCAACAGCTATCTGACCTTCTTCCCCGAGTTGGACGTGGGCACCGAGGTGGCAGGCTCTCTGACCACCGATGACCTGGCCTTGGTCAACCAGGCGTTGGCCATGAAGCAGGTGGATGCCAAGCGGGACACCATCACCGTGACTCCCTTCTTGACCACATCGGAGAAGGGTCTGAGCGTGGTCAGTGAAAAGGATTACACCGAGGGCAAGTACGTGGTGGGCGCCACCGCCAGCGAAGTGGTGGGACAGAAGACCACTGACGCCACGGAGAAAGAGGATACTGCGGACAGCAGTAGCAGTGCGGATGATGCAGAGGAGGACACGGACATTGTCTCCCGCCTGACTGTCATCACCGCCAACAGCCTGGTGGATGACACCATCAACACGCAGTT
>OGCO01002900.1_pt1 | contig 21325 bp, 16 predicted proteins | sample 1570171 | NCBI WGS metagenome assembly OGCO01 (sample SAMEA4370583, study PRJEB24528) | human gut metagenome
GCCGCCGAAGCGGTGCTTAAGCCGCTAGGCGGGAATTGTGCGGTGTTGCCTTAGGCATATAATTTGATATTACAAAAAGGTTGGTGCGTTCATGCGGAACATGCTGCGGTTTTTGAAAGGATACGAGAAAGAATCCATCCTTGCCCCGCTGTTCAAAATGCTGGAAGCCTACTTTGAGTTGTTGGTTCCCCTTGTGGTGGCCAACATCATTGATGTGGGCATCAAAAACGGGGATTTGGCTTATATTGGCAAGCAGTGCGGCTTGATGGTGTTGCTTGCGGTTGTGGGTATGGCATCCAGCCTGACGGCGCAGTATTTTGCCGCCAAGGCCGCGCTGGGCTATGGCACGGCGCTGCGCGGGGCGCTGTTCCGCCACATTGATACCCTCTCTTACACGGAGCTGGACGGCATCGGCACACCCACGCTGGTCACCCGCATCACCAGCGATGTGAACCAGCTGCAAAACGGCGTAAACATGACGCTGCGCCTTTTGCTGCGCTGCCCGTTTATTGTCATCGGCGCGCTGATTCTGGCGTTTGTCATCAGCCCCACTATGGGGTTCTGGTTCGTGCTGGTCACGCTGGCCATCTCGCTGGTGGTCTGGCTGATCATGCGGGTGACGGTGCCCCAGTACCGCGCCGCCCAGAATACGCTGGACAAAGTGACCCTGCTGACCCGCGAAAATTATGTGGGTGCCCGCGTGGTGCGCGCCTTTGCACGGCAGGATGACGAAATTGCGGATTTTACCGCCGTGAACGACAAACTGAAAACTTTCCAGCTGACCGCCGGGCGCATTTCCGCTTTGATGACCCCGCTGACCTATCTCATCGTCAACCTGGGCGTGATCGCCATCCTGATGCGCGGCGGGCTGCAGGTAAACAGCGGTGCGCTGACCCAGGGCGAGATCATTGCCCTAATCAACTATATGAACCAGATCCTTATCAACCTGCTGCGCATTGCCGATCTGGTGGTTTCTGTTACCCGCGCACTGGCCAGCGGCATCCGTGTTTCGGAGATTCTGAACACCAAATCCACGATGACCGACCCCGCCGCGGCCGCCCTTGCCCCGGCAGCGGGCGCCCCGGCCGTTGCATTTGACCATGTGGGCTTTACCTACCACGGTGCCGGTGCCCCCAGCCTGACGGACATCAGCTTTGCCGCCCAGAACGGCCAGACCATCGGCGTGATCGGCGGCACGGGCAGCGGCAAATCCACCCTGATTAACCTGATTTCCCGCTTTTATGACTGCACCAGCGGCAGCGTTGAACTGTTTGGCCATGCCGTGCAGCAGTACGGTTTTGCCCAGCTGCGCCAGATGATCGGCATTGTGCCGCAGCGCGCCGTGCTGTTTACCGGCACCATCCGGGACAACATGCAATGGGCCTGCCCCGATGCCACCGATGAGCAGATCTGGCAGGCCCTGGAGATTGCCCAGGCGGCGGACTTTGTGCGCGGCAAGCCCAAAGGGCTGGATGAACCGGTGGAGACCGCCGGGCGCAATTTCAGCGGCGGCCAGCGCCAGCGCCTGACCATTGCCCGCGCGCTGGTGCCTCACCCCCAGGTACTGATTTTGGACGACAGTTCCTCCGCCCTGGATTTTGCCACGGACGCTGCTTTGCGCAAAGCGCTGAAAGAGCAGACCCATGGCATGACGGTATTTATTGTTTCCCAGCGCGCTTCCGCTGTGCAGCGTGCGGACCGCATTCTGGTGCTGGATGACGGCAATCTGGTGGGCAGCGGCACCCATGCCAACCTGCTGAAAACCTGCGATGTTTACCGCGAGATCTGCCTGAGCCAGCTGAGCCGCGAGGAGGTGGAAAAGACCTTATGAGCAATGCAAAGAAAAAGCGTGTTTCCCTGCGGGGCAGTAAAGGCACCATTCAGCGCGTGTTAAAGCTGATCCAGCCGTACCGCGGTTTGGTGCTGTTCACCCTGCTGCTTGCCGCCGTTACCGTTCTTACCACGCTGTATGCCCCCATTCTTTCGGGCCGCGGCGTGGACCTGATTGTGGGCCAGGGCAATGTCAACTTCCCTGCCCTGGGCAAGATTGCCATCCAGTTTGGCGTTACCGTGTGTGTCACCTCCATCTGCCAGTGGCTGATGAACATGGTGAACAACCGCATCACCTTCCAGGTGGTGCGCGACATCCGCGTGCAGGCGTTCCAGCACATGGAGATTTTACCCCTGAGCTATATGGATGCCCACAAGCCCGGCGACGCCATCAGCCGCATCAACACCGATGTGGAGCAGTTCAGTGACGGCCTGTTGATGGGCTTTACCCAGCTGTTCACCGGCATTCTGACCATTGTGGGCACTTTGGGCTTTATGCTTTCCATTGACTGGCGCATTACCCTGATCGTTGTGGTTCTCACCCCGCTTTCCATCTTTGTGGCAAAGTTCATTGCGGAGCATACCTATGATATGTTCCGCGTACAGAGCGAGACCCGCGCCGAGCTGACCGGTCTGGTGGACGAGCTGATCGGCAACGAGCATCTTGTCCGCGCCTTCGGTTACGAAAGCCGCGCCGAGGAGCGCTTTGACAAGATCAACGCCGATCTGCAGGTCTGCGGCGTAAAGGCCACCTTCTTTTCCTCCATCACCAACCCTGCCACCCGTTTTGTCAACGCGCTGGTGTATGCGGCGGTCGGCGTGGTGGGCGCGCTGGTTGCCATTGGCGGCGGCATTACGGTCGGCGAGCTTTCGGTTCTGCTGAACTATGCCAACCAATACACCAAGCCGTTCAATGATATTTCCGGCGTTATGACCGAGCTGCAGAACGCCCTGGCCTGTGCGCAGCGTGTGTTCGACTTTATTGACGAAGACCCCATCCTGCCCGATGCCCCCGATGCCGTTACCCTGCCCCACGGTGCAGGCAGTGTGGAGTTTGAGCATGTCAAGTTCCGCTATGTGCCGGATGTGCCCTTGATTGAAGACATGAACCTGCGCGTTCAGCCCGGCCAGCGCATTGCCCTGGTCGGCCCCACCGGCTGCGGCAAAACCACCCTGGTCAACCTGCTGATGCGCTTTTACGAGATCAACGGCGGCACCCTGAAGGTGGACGGCCACCCCATTGACACCGTAACGCGGGATTCGCTGCGCGGCAACCTGGGTATGGTCTTGCAGGAAACCTGGCTGAAAGCCGGTACTGTGGCAGATAACATTGCTTACGGCAAGCCGGACGCCACCCGCGAGGAGATCATCGACGCCGCCAAGCGTGCCCGCGCCCACAGCTTTATCTGCCGCCTGCCCCAGGGCTATGATACCGTAATTGCCGAGGACGGCGGCAACATCAGCCAGGGCCAAAAGCAGCTGCTTTGCATTGCCCGTGTTATGCTGCGCAAGCCGCCCATCCTGATTCTGGACGAAGCAACCTCCAGCATTGATACCCGTACCGAAGTGCTGGTTCAGGATGCCTTTGAGGAACTGATGAAAGGCCGCACCAGCTTTATTGTGGCGCACCGCCTTTCCACCATCAAAAACGCCGATCAGATCCTTGTGATGAAAGCCGGCAACATTATTGAGCGCGGCACCCACGAGGAGCTGCTGGCCAGGGGCGGCTTTTACGCCAACCTGTATGCAAGCCAGTTTGCCAAGGCGTAACGCCTGCCCCGCTGCATAACCCCAACTAAATATCAAATGGCCCGGCTGCAAATGCAGTGCGGGCCGTTATTTTTAGGCAATACCGCATAATTCTAAGTGCCGATACGGCGAGCGAGGTGCGGCAGATGCTAAGCCAAAAGCGCAGATAATACTTTGTGTATTATCGAGCATTTTGGCAACGCAGATGCCGTGCCGCAGCCGCCGGAGCGGTGCTTAAGCCGTCAGGCGGGAATTGTGCGGTGTTGCCTTTAGTTTTGCTGTATATCCTGTACGTCATCGGCGAATTTTGTTTGACGCAGACGGACGCAGGGATTATAATAAATGCGGTGTAATTTGCCGGAGTTTGTCACAGCCTGGCGTTCCGGCTCAAGGTGCAGTCATACGCTGCCCTGCAAGTAGAGAGGAAAAGAGGAATATTTATGTCCAAAACGTCCATTCCCAAAAACTATCATGATCTTTTGGGCCTGTACGATACCCAGCGGGCCATCGGCATCATCAAAACCATCTTTCAGGAAAAGCTGTGTGCCGCCCTGCACCTGAAGCGCGTTACCGCCCCGCTGTTTGTTTTGAACGGCAGCGGCCTGAACGATGATCTGAACGGCGTGGAGCGCCCCGTCAGCTTTGATGTACCCTGCCTGGATGAGCGCGCTGAAGTTGTGCACAGCCTGGCCAAATGGAAGCGCTATGCCCTTGCTGAGTATGGGTTCCGCCCCGGCCAGGGCCTTGTGACCGACATGAACGCCATCCGCCGCGACGAAGAGCTTGACAACCTGCACAGCATTTATGTAGACCAGTGGGACTGGGAGAAGGTCATCACCGCGAAGGACCGCACCCTGCCCTTTTTGCAGGAAACCGTGCGCGATATTGTGGATGCCGTTTGCTCCACTGCGGACGAGCTGCGCTGGAAGTTCCCGGAGCTGAAAGCCATCCGCCTGACCCGTGAGCCGACCTTTATCACCACCCAGGAGCTGGAAGACCTGTACCCCGACCTGACCCCCAAAGAGCGCGAAAACGCCTTTACCCGCGCCCATGGCACCGTCTGCATCATGCAGATCGGCGGCCAGCTGAAAAGCGGCATCCGCCACGATGGCCGTGCCCCTGACTATGATGACTGGACGCTGAACTGCGATATTCTGTTCTGGCACAAAGCGCTGGGCTGTGCACTGGAGCTTTCCAGCATGGGCATCCGTGTGGACCCGGCCGCCATGACCCGCCAGCTGGAAGCCGCAGGCTGCCCGGAGCGTGCGGAACTGCCGTTCCACAAAATGCTGCTGGAAGGCAAGCTGCCCCTGACGATGGGCGGCGGCATTGGCCAGAGCCGCCTGTGCATGTTGCTGCTGGGCAAGGCCCACATCGGCGAAGTGCAGGTCAGCCTGTGGGATGCCGAGACCAAAGCCGTGTGCGAGCGCGCTGGTGTGCAGCTGCTGTAATATTTGCAGTGGGCGACCTTCTTGATGCCCCGGACAAGCTGTTACGGCTTTGGGAGAATATATAAGTGACCTGCCCAAAGTGCTTTGCAGGTCGGCCATCTCCGCCTGAGAGCTGTCCCTGCGGTCCGTTTTGCCCCAAAGGCATCCCCCTTCTCCAAACGAATCAGTCGCCCAAAATAAAAACGTAATCCCTCGGATTCTATACGATCCGGGGGATTTTAACATTTCTGCGGCAAGCCAGGCCCTCTATGGCCAGGAACAAGGGTCTGCCACAAAATCTTCAATTACATCCATCAAATGGATGGGTTCCAGCTGCCCCTGTGTGCACAGCTGCGCCAGGCGCTGTGCCTGTTGGGCATTGGTGCAAATATCTGGGACAAATGCAATCTGCCGCCAGCTATCCGGTACCCGCTTTTGGGCCGCAATTCCAAAAGCAGTATAGCGGCCAAGTTCACAGCTGAACAGGGTTTGTTCCACCGCAAGATACTGGTAAATCGTTCTCGGCCCCCTTCCACAGCCCAAACAGTTTCCCCACCATACCGCAGACATCCATTTTTTAACAGTTCTTACAATTCTTGACAAATTATAAAAGTCATATTAAAATAGTGGCATGTTTTGCGGCACATTTTGGGATGCTTCCTGCCGGGGGATCACGTTGCCCCTGGCAGCGGTGGGGTCTTTCCTGTTTCCCCATCGCCTTATGGAAACATTATGTGAATTGTAGCAGAGGCTGCCGGAATTGTAAACCATCAAATCTGAGAAACGCCCTTTTAGGCTTTCCCAGATTTGGGAAATGGAGGAGGTTTATGCAAGAATCTATTGTGGAAACGTTGAAAAATATGAAATCCGAACAAAACCTGACCCTGCAGCAAATCTCCAGTGCAAGCGGGGTGCCCCTCAGCACCGTAAACCGCATTTTGAGCGGCCAGACCGAGAATCCCAGCTTCCGTGATGTCGCCGCGATCGTTGCCGCCATGGATGGCTCGCTGGATGCGATCACCGGCCTACAAAAGCTGGAGAGCGAAAACGGCCAGTTGCTGGATTCCAACGTGATGCAGTTGCTGCTTTCCATGCAGAACTATTATGCCAAAACCCTGGACGCCGCCCGTCAGCAGTACATGCGGGAGCTTGAGAACAAAGACAAGCAGTACCGGGATATCCTTACCGATAAAAACCGCTGGCTGCGCCGCATGTTTTTCTGCCTGATCGGCATGCTGGCTGTCATCTCGTTTTTGCTCATCGTTGATTTTATCAACCCCACCATTGGCGTTTTCCATACCTGAGCCATTCGGCGGCCTGCCTTTTGCAAGGCGGCGTTCTTCCCTGTTTATATCTCACTTATCCCTGTTTTATTTTTCGGCACCGGCGGTGTACCTGCTTTCACCGCCGGTGCCTTTTTTCATTGGCAACACCGCACAATTCCCGCCTTGCGGCTTAAGCACCGCTCCGGCGGCTGCGGCACGGCATCTGCGTTGCCAAAATGCTCGATAAGACATCCAGTATTATCTGCGCTTTTGGCTTAGCAGCTGCCGCACCTCGCTCGCCGTATCGGCACTTAGAATTATGCGGTATTGCCCATTCTTTTTTGCTCCGCAATGCCTTGACGAAAGCCCTGATTTTTTCGTATAATAAAAAGGTTGTCGCCCAATAAAAACCTTTGCGGCGGGCGGCGGCAATTCATTGTAATTCATTGGAGGGTATCACGTTTTGAGCTTGAACACTGAAACTTTGAACACGATCCTTGCCCCGTATATCCGCAGCCTGACCGATGGCGAAACCGCAGAAAATGGCGTTTGGGAAGCCATCAACTGCTTTGGCACAAACTGGGATATCGACGCGGTGGATTTTCCCGCCATGTTTGCCCAGGCCACACAGCAGGCCCGTGCCGTGATGGACACGCCCGCCCTGCAGCCCATTGGCGGCATGCGGGCCCTGATGATGCGCCCCACGGAAGTTGAGCTTGTGCGCGAGTGTTTTCGCTGGCTGTTCAATGATGATGACGGTGACCTGAAAAAACGCCAGGGCCGCGTGGAAATGTTTGCCGACCAGGTTAACGGCCGTTTCCGCCGTTGCCTGCCGCGCATGGCCAAGTTCACTCAGACGGCCGGCAGCGCCGCGCTGTATCTGAGCCTGCTGGAGCCGGAGGATAACTACTTCTTTGTTCCCGCCGAAGCCAAAGCCTGGGCCGCCTATTTCGGCTATGACGAAGACTTTGGCACCGGCGCGGCCTTTAACCTAACCCAATATTACGCCATGTGCGATGACCTGCTGACCGAGCTGCCCAAATACGATGAGCTGACCCGCCTGCACACCGAGCGGCTGAAAAACACCATGCACGGCATCAATGACCAGCTGCATCTGCTGGTGTATGATATCATGCACAGCGCCTATGTAAACGGCTATTACCCCAAGGGCTTTTCCCGCACGGCAACCGCCAAGGAACGCACCAAGGCCGTGAAACAGAAAGCCGAGCGTGCCGACCTGTGCATGCAGATCGCCGAAAAGGAGCAGAAATTGCAGGAGCTGCTGGCAAGCCCCACTGCCCTGCCCGACCTGACCGGCTGCGAAGTAACCCACAAGATGTTTGGCGTGGGCAAGGTACTGCCCTCTACGGATCAGTTCCTGGTGATCGACTTTAACGGCCAGCAGAAAAAGTTCAGCACCACCACCTCCATGACCAGCGGCTACCTGACTGCCAGCGACCCCGCCGTGATGGAGCAGATGCAGGACTACCAGGCATACACCAAAGAAAAAGACCAGTTGGAAAAAGAGCTGAAAACTATGAAGAGCAACTTGCTCAATATGGGCTAAGATCTGCTTCTCGTATTTGCCATTCAGTCCATCTCATTTTCCTGAATATACCGCCCCCCGGCTCAGGGCTGACCCTGTGCCGGGGGTACTTTTTACCTTTTTGTGCTACAAAATATAGGATTGATACAAAAATATCCCGGCAGTTATAAAACTGCCGGGATATTTTGGAGCTGGCGACAGGAATCGAACCTGCAACCTGCTGATTACAAATCAGCTGCTCTGCCAATTGAGCTACGCCAGCACGGCTAAGAAATCCTTAGGTTGTATCTGAAAAGTCGAAAATATCGTCTATTTCTACAAACGTAGCCGGATTTTGCGTTAAAGAGCCTTAAATCCTGCTTGTGTTTGCGAAATATCTGTCATTTTCTTTGTTTTCAGATATACCTTGGGAATACCTAAGTATTCTAGCACATGTTGCGGCACCTTGTCAATGCCGAATTATGGGGCAGTAGCGCTCCGAACGGCACTTATTCTGCCGCGGCCAGGGCGGCCTGCAGCGCGCAGTAATCTTCCAGCGTCAGCTGCTCCGGGCGCAGGCGGATATCCAACCCGGCGGCCTGCAATGCAGCGTTCACTTTAGCTTTGGAGATGCCCAGGCCGTTCGCCACGGCATTGGCCGCGGTCTTGCGCCGCTGAGAAAATGCTGCCCGGATCAGGCGGAACAGCCCGGCTTCGTCCCCGTTGGGCGGGGTAACAGGCGGTGTGGTATGGACATCCAGCTGGATGACCGCGCTGGTCACTTTGGGGGCAGGGTAAAAGCTGCCCGGCTGCACAGTAAACAGCAGCTTGGGTTTGGCGTAATAAGCCACCGCATAGCTGATTGCCCCCGCCTCACGCGTGCCAGGGGCGGCACACAGGCGCTGTGCAGCCTCTTTCTGCACCATGACGGTAATGTTGCGGATGGGCAGCTTTTCTTCCAATAAGCGCATCAGAATGGGGCTGGTGATGTAATACGGCAGATTGGCGCAGACGGCAACGGGCTTATCACCAAATTCTTCCGCCAGCAGGGTGCGCAGGTCCACTTTCAGCACATCTTCCAGTACCAGCTTAAAGTTCTCGTACTCGGCCATTGTCTCGGCCAGGATCGGCGGCAGGCGCTTGTCCACTTCGATCGAAACTACCTTATCCGCGCGTTTGCACAGCTGTTCTGTCAGCACACCGATGCCGGGGCCGACTTCCAGCGCACCCCAGCCGGGGCCAATGTCGGCGGCTTCCGCAATGCGGGGGCAGATGCCGGGGTTGATGATGAAATTCTGGCCGAAACCCTTGGACAGGGCAAAGTCATACCGTGCGCAGAGGTCACGGATGGTGGACAGGTCAGTCAATGTGGGCACGGTGGACGTCCTTTCCGAGTCAATAAAAATCAGTTCTGCCCGGCCAGTGCCGTGGCCGCGTTGACGGCCTTGCTGATCTGCGGGTCAGTATCAAGTGTATAATCGTAGTAGGCGTTCTGCTCGTCGACGGAGAGCGCGGCGTCAATGTCGGGACGCAAGCCCTCCTCATTCCAGGTCTGATCCTCGTTATCGAGCAGCAGGCCCACCGTGATGTAAGCGGCGGAGCCGTCGGAGAAGCTCTGGGCGTCGCTCAGAACGACGCCCTTACCCGCAGTTTTGGTGCCGACGAGCGTCGCACCGGCCATCTTGCGCAGGGCATTGGCGAACAGCTCGGCGCTGCCCGCGGTGGAGCCGTTGACAAGGCAGACGATCGGAACGTTGATCTTTGTCTCATCGGACATACGCAGCACGGTCACATTGCCGTCCCTGTCCTGCTGCTTGGCGATCTCACCGGAAGGCACACAGTAATCCGCGGCCACAAGGGCGGCGTTCAGGTTCTCGCCGGTGTTGTCGCGCAGGTCAAAGACAAGGCTGTTCGCTCCCTGCTGCAGCAACTCATCCACAGCAGCCTTGAACTCGCTGGCCGTGCCGGAGGTGAAGGCGTCAATGCGGATGTACCCGCAGGTGTCCGCGACCATCTGACGGGTGTAGATGGAGGGTGTTTTGTAGTTGGAGTGGACAAGATTCAGCTGCTGCTCCTGGCGGTCCGGCGTCAGGTAGGTGATCGTGGTGGTCGTACCCTCCTCACCCAGCAGCTTGGAGGTCAGGCGCGCGGTGGAGGTGATGTTGCGCGTCGACTCATCGTTGATAGCGGTGATGAAGCCGCCGACCTGCATCCCGGCCTCTGCGGCGGGCGAGTTGTCATACAGGCGGATGATGCGGGCGTAGCCGGAGGATGTGTCATTGACGACAGCGACGCCGATGCCGGTCAGTGTGCCCTTCTCCACAGACTGCTTCTCGCTGTATTCCTTGGCGGTGTAGTAGACGGCGTACTTGTCGTTGATGCCGTTCATGTAGCCCGCAGCTAAGCGGTCATTCAAGGTGTCCTCGTCGATGGTGAAATACTCCCCTGCGCGGACAAAACGATCAATTTCGGACAGCTTGTTGTACTGGCGCTCCTTGTTTTTGACGCTGGACACTGTGGTGTTGAACATCTTCATGGACACGACCATGGTCAGCGAGAAGGTGACGGCCATTGCAATGATGGCAATGGTGGCCGCCACGCCAAGACTGATTTTTTTGCTCATGGGTCTGATGGCTCCTTACTGTGTTTGCGTTATGCCCCGTAGGCTAGTGAGAAAAATACCGTAGAGAAAAGGCTGAGTATCATCAGAACGGCGACTACAAGGCAGAAAATACGCACGGAGGTTTTGTGCTTCTGCGGCTTCATACGGATTCCCCTTTCGTTATGAGAGGTAGTTCATGACATTGACCAGGACGTTGTTGACCTTCATTTCCAGGTGCAGATGGTTGCCTGTGGAGTTGCCGGTGGAGCCGACATAACCAAGGACCTTGCCCTTTTCCACGGTCTGCCCCACGCTGACAACGGGCGCGCTGTTCATGTGGGCGTACAGCGTCGAATAAGTATTGCCGTTGTCATCCTTGCCGTGGTAGACCTGCACGTAGTAGCCCCAGCTCCAGTGGTAGGCCGCAGCGGTGACGACACCGCCGGAGACGGCGTAGATTTCGGTGCCGCCCGGTGCGGCGTAATCGGTGCCGCGGTGGCCGTTGCCGCCGAAGTAGCAGGAGACGTACTTATAGGTGGCCAGCGGGCGGCCAAAGTCCAGCGAGCACTGGATAGACGCATTGCCGTAAGCCTGGTTGGCGGCGTTCAGCGCGGCGTCCAGCTCGGCAGCGGCCTTATCCACGGCCTTGTTGGCTTCGATCAGGGCCGCCTTGTTAGCCTCGATTTCGGCATCCGCTGCGGAAATGTTGGCGTCGGTCTGGGAGATATTCTGGGCAAGCTCATTCGTCTTGCCGTCCAGCGCGGTCTTTTGGGTCTCCAGATCGGCCTGCGTGGCCTCCAGGTCCGCCTTGGCCTGCTCCAGCTCGGCACGCTGCTGCTCCAGCTCGGCGTGCTCATTTTCAAGCTGTTGGCAGGTGTCCTCGTCCTTATTAACGATCTGATCCAATGTGGTGGCAAAGGTCAGCAGCTGGTACAGGTTGGTGGCGCTGGACAACAGTGCGATGGAGCCGCCGTCATTCAGACGCTGCATCGCACGCATACGGTCTTTAAAGTCCGCCCAGCGCTGGTCGTATTCGGCCTGCTTCTGGTCGACCTCCTGCTGCTTCCGGTCAATCTCGTCCTGCTTGTTGACGATTTCCTCATCCAAAGAACCGATCTGCTCTGACAGGTTGCTGATCTGGCTTAAAATCAGTGCCTTCTGCTGCTCAAGCTGCGTTTTGAGAGCCTCGGCGTCGGCCTTGTTGCTCTGCGCGTCCTTGAGCTGCTGGTTGACCTTTTCCTGCTCAGACTGCAGTTCCTGCAGCTTCTGGCGCAGGTCGCTGACGCTGGAGGAGGCGGCCAGCGGCGTCATGACGGTGGAAAGCGTCATGCTCATGGCGACAGCCGCGCTCAGCAGAAGCGAAATCAGCTTTTTGCCGTGTTTTACATGCTTCATGGTCTTATACGTTTCCTTTATCCCCTGTTATACATTCAGATGCTTGCGGATGCTGGTGGCGGTGCCGAGGCCGCAGAGCACGAAGCCCAGCAGCACAAAGCCGCCGACGATGTAGTACCAGACGCTTTCCAGCGGGACAAGCGTGCCGCCGAACATCTGCGAGAGGTTGGACGGATTCTCGGCATACCAGCGGCAGAGCGCATAGTACGCGCCGCAGACGATGCCGGACGCAATGCCAGCCGAAATCAGGCCGGAGGTGACGCCCTCGACAAAGAACGGAAAGCGGATGAAGCCGTTGGTCGCGCCGACGAGCTTCATAATGCCGATCTCCTTGCGGCGGTTAAAGACGGTGATTTTGATCGTGTTGTTGATGACGACGATGGAGACGATGGCCAGCACCGCGACCAGGCCGTAGCAGGCGTAGTTGATGACCTTCTGCAGGGACGTGAAGGTATCCGCCATAGCCAGCGGGGCCTTGACGCTGTAAACGCCGTCGATCTGCATGAGCTGGGCGGAGACTTCCTCAATGTTGTCGGGGTCGTCCACGGTCACGCGGTAGTTGGGAGTGAACGGGTTGTCATTGGCAAAGACCTGCTGCAGGTTTGTGTAATCCTTCAGCATATCGCTGTAGGTCGCCAGAACATCCTCCGGCGACATATAGGTCACGCTCACAACGTGGGGCGTGTTGCGGATGGCCGCGTCGGCGGCGGCAATCTGCTCGTCGGTGGCGACCTCGCTCTCGCCGGTGCCGCCCATGTAGACGACGGTCTCGTTCTGGTTGCCGATGTATTCGACCATGTGGTCAATGTTGATGCCCAGCAGCGAGGCTGCGCCGATCAGCAGCATGCAGACGGTCAGCACGCCCATGGAGGCAAAGGTCATCAGCCGGTTGGCGCGCAGGTTGTGCAGGCCCTGGCCGACTAAGTAGATAAAACTGGAAAAACGCATGGTGTCCCCTCTTACTTACAAATCAGTCCTCGTCGTACTCGTAGTCGTCCTCTTCGCGCTCGGCCATGGCGGCAGCGTAGCGGCGCGCGGCAGCAGGGTCAGCGGTGTCGGAGGCTACCATGCCGTTGGCCAGCGTGATGACGCGGTTGCCGTACTTGCGGGCCAGCTTGTGGACAAGCTCGTGTTCATGGGTGACGACGACGACGGTGATGTTGACCTTGTTGATGGCCTCAAACAGCTGCATGATGTCCATCGACATTTCGGGGTCGATGTTGCCGGTGGGCTCGTCCGCGATGATGAGCTTGGGGCCGTGGGCCAGCGCACGGGCAACGGCCACACGCTGCTGCTCACCGCCGGAGAGCTCATCCGGCAGGCGGTCCATTTTGTCCTCCAGACCGACAAGGGAGAGTGCAAACGGTACGCGGTCCTTGATCTTTTTGGTCGAGATGTTCGTCACGCGCATGGCGAAGGCGACATTCTCATAGACGGTCATGGTGGGGATCAGGCGGAAGTCCTGGAACACAACGCCCATCTGGCGGCGCAGGTAGGGCACCTTGCGGCGCTTGATGCGCGTTAAATCCTGCCCATTGATAAAGACCTTGCCCTCGGTGGGCTTCTCCTCCATCTGGATGAGCTTTAAAAACGTGGATTTGCCCGCGCCGGAATGGCCGAGGATAAAGACGAACTCGCCCTCGTCAATATGGATGTTGATGTCCTCCAGCGCGACGTTCTCATCGTTGTGGGTCTCGTAGGTTTTATATACATGTTCAAAATCGATCATTCGGGGTTCTCCTGCCGTGGTGTGGCTTTGCTGTTATGGTTACAGTCATACATATAATAGAATACCATGTCAGACCTCTGCGGTCAAGGTGCTTTGCGGCTGCAAAAAGCAGGAAAATGGCGCTGCCTTGCGGTGCAGCGCCATTTGTGAAAGTTTTTTTAAAATCAATATTTGGCCGGGTTGGCGGACAGATATTTCTTGACCATCAGCGCCACCTTAAAGACGATGGCATCATCGAAGTTGCGCAGGTCAAGGCCGGTCAGCTTGCGGATCTTCTCAAGGCGGTAGACCAGCGTGTTGCGGTGAACGAACAGACCGCGGCTCGTCTCGGAGACGTTCAGGTTGTTCTCAAAGAAGCGCTGGATCGTGAACAGCGTCTCGGCATCGAGGGAGTCGATGCTCTCCTGCTTGAACACCTCGCGCAGGAATGCCTCGCAGAGCGTCGTGGGCAGCTGGTAGATCAGGCGCGCAATGCCCAGATGATCATAGCTGATGACCTGACGCTCGGTGTCAAACACCTTGCCGACCTCCATGGCAATCTGGGCTTCCTTAAAGCTGGAGGCCAGGTCCTTGATGTTGCCGATGGGCGTACCGATGCCGACGACGGCCTTGATGTAATGGTCGCCCTGCAGCGTATCGACGATAGAGGCAGCCAGCTTTTCCATATCGCGGGTGTTGTTGTCGGGCTTGATCTCCTTGACCAGGACGGTGTCGGTCTCGCTGATGTTAAAGACGAAGTCCTTCTGTTTGTCCGGGAAAAGGCCGCTGACGACGTCGTAGGCGGAAATATCATTGCCGGAGGTCACGCGGATCAGCAGTACGACGCGTTGCACGTCAGAGACAAAGTGCAGCTCCCGCGCCTTGGCGTAGATGTCGCCGGGCAGGATGTTGTCGAGCACGACGTTCTTGATGAAGTTCGTTTTGTCGAATTTTTCGTCGTGGTACTGCTTGATGCTCTGCAGGCTGATGGAGAGCATGGCGGCGAACTGCTCGGCGGTAGTGTCAGTGCCCTCGACAAAGACGGCGTAGTCATTGTGCTTGGCGTTGGAGAACTGATGGTAGGCATACCCATCGCGCACGAAAGCATCTCCGGCCGCCTGGCGGACAGCGGCCACGCCCTCGCGCACCTCACCGATCTGTCCCAGCTCAGAGCAGGAAATGACGGTGCCGGTCTCATCAATCACGCCGACGACACGATCCACTGCGTCCTTCATCTGGTAGACCACGTTCTGGAATACCCTGTTTGCCATAATATGTGACTCCCCTTTTAGCTGTTATTTAGACAGTCTGCACCGGTGTGCAGTGCGGGCTATGCGTGTTTGGCAAAATTGCCGTTTGGTAATCTGCCTGAAAACCAAAACATCATAATGTATATTTTACACAATCCGCTTGGCTTTTGCAACATATTTTCACGAAAATCGCAAGATTTTCTTGTACATTTTTTAAATCAGCACAAAAAATGTACCTGCCGGTGTTTTCCTGGCAGGTACAACGTCCGTCATTTTGACGATTTTTCCTCTTTTGTCTGGTTCATGGCACCGGTGCCGCCCTCGACGACGCCGCGGCGCTGGAACACATAGGTGATGCTGCGGAAGAAAATCTTTACATCATTCCAGAACGTCACATGGGCGGCATACTCACCGTCGTAGCGGGCTTTGACGTCAATCGGCAGCTCGTCGCGTCCGTTGACCTGCGCTAAGCCGGTCAGGCCCGGGCGGATGTCGTTGGCGCGGACCTTGTCGCGCGCCTCGATCAGGTCGTACTGGTTGTACAGTGCGGGGCGCGGGCCGATGACGCTCATCTGCCCTGCCAGTATGTTGTAGATCTGCGGCAGCTCGTCCAGGCTCGTCTTGCGCAGGAAGGCACCGCTCCCGGTAATGTAGCTGTCCGCATCTTTCAAAAGGTGCGTGGGAACGTCGTGCGGGGTGTCGCCGCGCATCGTGCGGAACTTCAGAATATTAAAGTGCGTTTTGCCCTTGCCGACGCGGCGCTGCTTGAAAAAGACCGGCCCCGGGGAGTCGAGCTTGATCCACAGCGCGCCCAGCCCCATCGGAATTGCAAGAATGATCGTGGCTGCCAGCGAAAGGATAATGTCCAGCAGGCGCTTGCCGTAACGCTCGTACATAAATCAGCCCTCCTCGGCGGGATGCTCTGTCTCCCGGAGCTTCTGTGCAATCTCCTCCCGGGAGAAAAGCGCGGTGTTGCCGGTGGCGGCCACAACGGTGTGGTCGGCGCGCACGCGGCGGTTGGGATGGTAGGTCGGGACCATCTCCTGCAGAACGTCGACGACCTCGTCGCTGTTGTGCCGGGCAGAATCCTTGAGCCGCTGCAGGTCGGTGTAGAATTTTTCCAGATCGATCTGCATGGGCGGCGCGATGAAGATTTTGTTGTGGGCGGTTTTGGCCATCTTGTCCTGCTCGGAGTCCATGAGCAGTTCCTCGTACAGCTTTTCGCCGGGGCGCAGACCGGTGACCTTGACCTGCATATTTACGCCCGGCTCGTAGCCGTAGAAGCGTATCAGGCGGTTGGCCAGATCCATGATCTTAACCGGCTCGCCCATGTCCAGCACGTAGATGCTGCCGCCCTTCGCCAGACCGCCGGCCTGCAGAACGAGCTGCGCAGCCTCGGTGATGGTCATAAAGTAGCGGACAATATCGGGATGCGTGATGGTCACAGGGCCGCCGCGCTTGATCTGCTCCTCAAACAGCGGGATGACGCTGCCGTGGCTGCCCAGCACGTTGCCGAAGCGCACCGCAACGCAGGTCATCGACGTGGCCCGGGAGAAGGTCTGGATCAGCATCTCGCACAGGCGCTTGGTGCAGCCCATGACGTTCGTCGGGTTGACAGCCTTGTCTGTAGAGAGCTGGACGAACCGCTCCACGCCGTGCTCGGCGGCGGAGGTCAGCAGGTTCTTGGTGCCAAAGACGTTGTTCTTGACGGCCTCGGCGGGGCTGATCTCCATCAGCGGCACATGCTTGTGCGCCGCCGCGTGAAAGACGACGGACGGATGATAGGTGTCGAACACCTCGTCCAGACGTGCTTTATCGCGGATGGAGCCGATGAGGGTGATAACAGGAGCCTCGGGGCCGTACTTGTTTTTCAGCTCGGTTTCCAGCTCATAGGCACAGTTCTCGTAGATGTCAAAAATCAGCAGACGGCGGGGCTGATAGCGCATGATCTGACGGCAGAGCTCGCTGCCGATGGAGCCGCCGCCGCCCGTGACGAGAACGATCTTGTCATGCAGGTACTCGGAGATCTGGGCATTGTTCAGCTGGATCTCGTCGCGGGAGAGGAAGTCCGCCGTGTTCAGCTCACGGAAGCCCGCCGCCACAGGATTGCCGTTCTCGTCAACAGCCTGCGGGTCACTGATCATCCGCACGCGGCAGTGGGTGGAGTTGCAGAGGTTGATGATTTCGCTCAAACGGTCACCCTTGACCGTCGTGATGGCGATGACGATCTCGAGAATATGATATTTGCGCACCAGCTCCGGTATGTCGGAGATCGTGCCGCGCACCGGTACGCCCTGCACGCGCAGGCCCTTTTTGGTCAGGTCGTCGTCAACAATGCAGACCGGGTTGCCGAAGCTCTGGTTTTTCGTCTTGCAGAGGTTGACGGCCCACGCACCGGCGTTGCCGGCGCCGACAATGAGCAATGGCGTGTTGTCCTCCGGCTTGTTGGCTTTAGCGTTGCGCATCGTCAGGACCAGCCGCCACAGAAACCGCACGCCCGCTATGGCCGCCGTGTTGAATACCGCGCCGAAGATCAGCACCGCGCCGGAGATCGGGCGGTTGTGGTAGATCAGATCGAACAGCATGATGATGCCCGTCGCCAGCCCGGAAAGGCAGGTCAGGCGTGCAAGGTCGCGCATACCGGCGTACTCCCACATGATCTCATACAGCCCGCCGAACCAGAACACGATCATATAAATGGGCAGGACGTATAAGAGCATCGGGGCCATGGCGCGCAGTATCTCCACGCGGCGGTAGGCGTCGCCGCTGTCAAAGCGCAGCATGACGGCCAGCCAATAGCAAAGTACAATGAGCCCGCAGTCCAGCAGCATCAGTGCGATGCGGCGCGGAAGCCCTTTTATCAGTTGTTTTGAAACCTGTTGCATCGATTCCATCCTTACTATACGTTCTTCTATCTGAAAACGGGCGCAATACGGCCCGGCAAAATTGTCATATAGGCTATTATAACACAAAAAGGCCCCATTTGTCCTACTTTTGGGCAGACAAATGGGGTTAATATTGTATAAAAATCGTGGTAAATTTTTGGTAAAACGGACGAAAGCAATTTACTCGACGGTCACGCTCTTGGCCAGATTGCGCGGCTTATCGACATCCAATCCCTTGGCGCAGCTGACGTAGTAGGCCAGCAGCTGCAGCGGAATGACCGACAGGCTCGTGGCAAAGTGCGGGTCGGTCTTGGGCACGTAGACCGTGAAGCCAGCAGTGTCCTCGATGCTGTAATTTCCGTAGGTGGTCAGGCCCATCAGGAAGGCACCGCGGCTCTTGACCTCGACCATGTTGGAAACGCTCTTTTCAAACAGGTCCGGCTGGGTCAGGATGCCGACGACCAGCGTTCCATTCTCGACCAGAGAAATCGGGCCGTGCTTCATCTCGCCCGCGGCGAACGCCTCGGAGTGGATGTAGCTGATCTCCTTAAATTTCAAACTGCCCTCGAGCGCGACGGCGTAGTCGAGGCCGCGGCCAATGAAGAAGGCGTCCTTGGCATTTGCGTACTTGCTGGCAAACCACTGGATACGCTCCTTGTCGGCCAGGGTCTTTTCGATCTTCTCGGGCAGAGCCTCCAGCTCGGTGACGAGGTGCTCATACTGGCCGTCCGCCAGCGTGCCGCGCACACGGGCAAACTCGGTAGCCAGCAGGTAGCAGGCCGCCAGCTGGGTGCTGTAGGCTTTGGTGGTGGCAACGGAGATTTCCGGGCCGGCCCAGGTGTACATTGTGGCGTCGGCCTCACGGGCAATGCTGGAGCCGACGACGTTCACAATGCCGATGGTGCGCACACCGCGCTCCTTGCACAGGCGCAGGGCGGCCAGCGTGTCGGCGGTCTCACCGCTCTGGCTGATGACCATAGCGAGTGCGTCCTTTTCGAGCACGGGATTGCGGTAACGGAACTCACTGGCGACATCGACCTCGACGGGGATGCGGGCCAGGCTCTCAAACACATAGCGCGCGGCCATGCCGACATGGTAGGCGGAGCCGCAGCCGATGATGTAGAGACGATGGACATTCCTGATGGCCTCCTCGTCAAGAGCCAGCTCGGACAGGTCAATCTGGCCGTCCTTGAGGCGCGGGGAGATCGTATCGCGGACAGCGGCGGGCTGCTCGTAGATCTCTTTCATCATGAAGTGCTCGTAGCCGCCCTTCTCCGCGGCCTCGGCGTCCCACTCAATGGTGGTGGACTCGCGGGTGATGGGCTCCTTGTCGATGTTGAAGAACTCGATGGAGTCGGGGGTCAGGCGGGCAATCTCGAGATTGTCAATGTAGTAGACCGTGCGGGTGTACTTGAGCAGCGCAGGAACGTCGGAGGCGATGATGGCACCGTCCTCGCACTTGCCGACGATGAGGGGGCTGTCCTTGCGCACTGCGTAGATGACGCCGGGCTCGTCGGCAAAGAGCACGCCCAGCGCGTAGGAGCCACGGACATGCAGCATCATGCGGGTGATGGCGTCCAGTGCGTTGCCTGCGGACTCGCCCATGTAATAGTAGTCAAGCAGCTGGGCAACGACCTCGGTGTCGGTCTGGGAGACGAAGCTGAAGCCCTTGTTGATCAGACGCTCCTTGATCTCCTGATAGTTTTCAATGATTCCGTTGTGTACGACGGCAATCTTCTGGTCACGGGAATAATGCGGGTGTGCGTTGACGACGGACGGCTCGCCATGGGTCGCCCAGCGGGTATGGCCGATGCCGCAGCTGCCGGGCACGGCGCTGCCGCCGTCGGTCATCTCGCTCAGGACCTTTAGGCGGCCCTTGGCCTTGACGACCTCAATCTTGCCGGCGGCGTTCTGCACCGCCATACCGGCAGAGTCATAGCCGCGGTATTCCAGCTTGGCCAGGCCGTCCAGCAGAATGGGGGCGGCCTGTGCCGCGCCGGTAAAGCCTACGATTCCACACATAACAGGTATCCTCCCTTTGTTACAGCGTTGAAACTATACTTTCCATTTTATTGGATTAGAGCAAAATACTTTTACAGTATATGCCATTTGGGTACAAATGTCTATAGCTTTACGCAGATTTTGTACAGATGTACGTGGCGTAAAGACAAAGCGGGCAGCCGTCAAGGGCTACGGCTGCCCGCTGCGCGCATTCTCCCTTTCCGGTTTCTTACACCATATAAGAACGAATCAAAAGTTATCGCGCATTTATTAGCATAGCACATTCCCGGAAGAATAGCAAGTGCAATCTGCAAGCAAGAGAACATTTTGCGCGTCTTGCAAAAGAATCTAAAGTACATGATGCAATTACTTTCGGAAATTAGTCACTGACCCGACGCGCTACGACGACATAGCGCCCGTTGGCGGACGAATACTCGCAGGTAGAGAGGGTAAGCAGCTGCTCACCGTAGGCAGGGCGGATGCCGCTGTCCACGTCGCTGCGGGAGATGACCTGGTCCACATAGCGGTTGTAGGTGTCCTCGTCCATGTCGATGTACTGGTTGTAGATAAACGAGGTGTCGTTGACGACATCGATGGTGAACGCACCGAACACCTCATACTTGGCGTCCCCGTAGACGGTGTCAAACTCAATGAAGGGGTGCTCCTGATAGTAGTCGGCCCTGCGGTACTCGGTCAGGCAGCCGAAGATCGTGCCGGTTTTCATATTGTGGCCGTAGATGATCAGGTTGTCGCTCTCGGCGTTGGCCCCGAGCGTCGTTTGCTCGTCCAGGTATGGTACGCCGTAGACGCTGTAGGCTTTGTTGAAGTCATGACGCAGATAGAAGTCCTTGTTGTCCGGCGCGTACATAACCGGAAAATCCAGATTGGTGCCGTCGATGGAGATCCAGCCGATAAAGTCGCTGTTCTTGTCGCGCAGGGCAGCAAACCTGGCACCGTTGGGGTTGACATTCTCCCCTGCAGGGGCCTGGGTCGCCGCGGTATCGATCATCGACTGCAGGTCGGCAAACTCGCTCTCGGTCTTGCGGTCATCGAGGAACCGCTTGACCAGCAGGCCGCCGCTGATGAGGAAAATCGCGGCGAAAACGATCATCGCGAGGGTGTACAGCAGATTACCGCGCTTTTTTTTGCACTTCGCGGTCTCGCGCCGACGATAGTCCTCGTCATTGTCCTGGTCGTAGAAGGCCGCAGGTTCCTGAGGAGAAACCTTCGACAGATCGGTGACTGTATAGGATGCCTTTACCTGAACGGAAGGGGCCTGCGGCAGCGGTGCATCGCTGCGGTGAATCTTTGCCATGATGGATTCTCCTGTAACACAATATTATCTTTACTATACGACCTGCGCGGCAAAAAGGCAAGGGAAATATCACACAAAAATCTGTAAAAAATATCCGTCCCGCACCGTGCGGCGCAGGACGGACAGCAAAAACAGGTTACTCGCGGATCTCGATGCCGAGCTTGAACTTCAGGTTGCCGAGAATTTTCTTGACGAAACGGTCGATCTCATCGGGGGTCAGCGGCTTGTCAGCGGGCTGGAAGGACAGGCTGAACGCCATGCTCTTCTTGTCCGCGCCGAGCTTTTCGCCGCGGTAGATGTCGAACAGCTCGACCTTGGTCAGCTGCTTGCAGGCGCGCTGCATCTCGGTGACGAGGGTGCCGCACTCCAT
>OGCO01002901.1_pt1 | contig 21325 bp, 18 predicted proteins | sample 1570171 | NCBI WGS metagenome assembly OGCO01 (sample SAMEA4370583, study PRJEB24528) | human gut metagenome
TACTCTTGCACTGGAATTTACTTTTTCAAGTCAGCGAATGGTGTTTTTTGAGAAGATTATATTGTAAAATATTTGAATCATATTCAACAATTTACGCTATCAGCACTACTATTTCTAATAGACTTTCAATGTCTAAAATGGTATAATTATACTGATATTTAATTTAAATACTAACAGGCTAGATAAATATCATATTAGAAATCATAACTATACAATAGAAACAAAAACATCGCTCATAAATAGAAATCGAGGTAAATACTATGGCATTTAGTAAAACAATCCAAATGTATATATTTGACGGTAACCCAAATGGACGTATCATGTGCGAACTTTCTAATTGGAATGGTCGTATATATAAAATTTCTCGAAACGAACTTTCCGAATTCGCCAAACGAAAGGATTCGGAAAACACTGGCGTATACTTCTTATTTGGTAAAGATGAAAGTAATTTTGACACTGTCTATGTTGGTGAAGCCGAAAAGATGTTCACACGTCTCAAACAACATCTTAAAGAAGATTACTGGAATGACTGTATCGCAGTAATAAGCAAAGATAATCTTCTAAATAAAGCGCATGTAAAATATCTTGAAAACAAATTCTACAATATTGCCCAAGATACTGGTCGCGCCAACGTATTAAACAGTACAATTCCTACATGTTCATCCATTTCAGAATACGATGAAGCCATGCTTTCCGAATTTATTAGTAATACAAAATTACTCGTAAACACTTTGGGATATAAAACATTTGATTCCATCGAAGATTCCTCAATCAAAGCCGGGCCTAAACAGTTATACTTTTATATTAACGGAGCAAGAGGCGCAAGCTCCAAAGGAGTTATTGTTCCCGATGGCTTTGCTGTTTTTAAAGATTCCAAAATTGCTTCCAGTACCGTACCCAGTATGTCTGAACCTTTAATCAAATTACGTACTTCCCTTATTGAAAAGGGGATCATTAATTCAAACTTTTGCTTTACGAAAGATTATATTTTTACCAGCCCTTCATTAGCAGCCGCTATTGTTATGGGAAGAAATGCAAATGGAAGAACAGAATGGAAAACAAAAGACCATAAATCTATCAAAGATATTGAAGAAAAACTTTAAAGCCAAAAAGTGTTGTGGTAAAATATAGTTGTAACGCCCCGACCTAATGAGTTATAATCTTACTAGGAAAAATGTTAAAAAAGAAAACTTACCTTGATTTGCAATATTATTTAGATATGCAAAAAGTATTTTTGAGTTAGTAGCTTGATCCAATAAACATAAAAAAGTTATCAGACTATCTACTATCCTCCCCCCTTCCTAACTTACCAAACTATCCTCTCCGAATATCCATTATCCTTTTTACTTCTTGCTGCAAATCATCGCTAAAATCCACTAACTCTTTCTGTGTAATTACCTTCTTCCTTAATAATTCCACAATATTCCAGACAGTTTCTGACTTTTCCAGTTCCATAATAACTCCCGGGTGTCTCCTATCTTTTTTTATTTGTTTTTCCAATTCCCAAAATTTAGTCGAAGCAGGCTTACTCTCATCATTTAAATTTTTAATATACCTCTTAAGAAGACGCTCCACATAATTTTCCTGCCAATCGGGTAATTTTTCCCTAAATAATTTCCAATCACTTTTTGATATCTCCATACTATAATCTTCCTTCCTTAATAAACTAGATTTGTTTTATCCATTTTGTTTATAGGCATTATATTCCTTAACCGCAAACAATTTTCCCACTACGCCAAATTGAGTTTAAGTTCATAGAATTCTTTACTTCATTTTTCTGACAAGCTTTTATAGTCTCTTCTCCACTTTCTGCAGTTCGTCCAGCAATGCAGTTCTCCTTGGATATGCCATTTTAAATTCCTCCACAAGTGCCTTTGCCTCCACATTTCCCTTCCACTTAATTAATTGCAATAAATCCTTGCACACTTTTTTATACAATCTTCTGTCCGTTGCCTGTGCACATTTTTCTCTGATATATTTTTCGCATAATGCATAGATTTCTTCCGGATATTCTTTTACTAAAAATTTCCCGTAATAAAACAGATCAAATGGTTGCTCTTTAACTGCTTCTAACAATAATTTCTTTTCATCTTCTTGAATCAATATGCTTCGATAGCAAATCATATAACGGCCATTTTTTAATTCTTCCAGTAATAACGGCTTTTTCTCCTCCCAGACGCCTTGTCCAACATATAAAAGCTTCAATACATCCCAAAATTCCTCATTGCCTAAAAACAAAATCCGCTTTGCCTGCTCAATCTGCTTTTTCGTATCACCAGCCTTAACGTAAACATCAAATAATATATTATTCCAATCATTTGGCGATTTTCTATAATACTGTTCGCCTTCTTTCTCTATTGCTTCAAGGCACAGCCGCTCTGCTTCCGAATAATTTTTCTCTTTTATCGCATCTTCAACTGCAATCAATCGTAATTCCCGGATATGTAAATTAGCATACAATTCACTTTGTACTTCCTTTACCCCTTTCAAATGTCTATGTAATTTATAGCGCAAAATCGTATCTTCCATCTTATCGTAATCTAAAAAATATTTGTCCTTGCTATTCTGCAAAAAAATATCCAAGACCTTTTCTAATTTTTCTGCCATTTTTTCATCACAAAAACAAATCGCCTTCTCTAACAATTCATATCGCCACGAAGTCCAACCATCAAAAGCCTTTTTCTTTGATTCTCTTATAATTAAAGAAAATGCTTTCTTTTTTATTTCAGCGTCTTGCTTTGCAATAGCTCGCGTGCAAAGTTCTATCTGTTCAAATGTACACATAATCACATCGGTAAGCATTCCGGAACTACTGTCTGCATAGGATGCTAATTTCACTCCGGAAAGCAATACATAAACAACTGTTTCCAAAACATCAAAGTATCTTCCCGATTGAAAAAATTCTTGACACCCATCCAATACATCGTGCATGTCCATACAAATATTATCACAACTACGACAGCCTACATACCCCCGAATTGTATTGTATTTTATCGAAGCATTGATTGTCTTCTTCGCAGCTTCTAAAATTTCATTTTTTTCTACCATATAGGTTCCTCCAAATTTTATATTACTACAACAAGATTTTCCATGACATTTTTATCCTCCTCCAACATGTACTCCGGAATTCCTTTTACCGGACGTACTGCTATCCCATGTGCCTCTTCAACGCCGGCAACAATATATCCACCATCATCATTGTTGTAATCATTTACAAATGCACAAACACTATTGTCGACAAGCCATCATCTAGTATACATTTCATATTTTGCAATAATAATACTAATTTTTTTAATCCACAGGCTTAATATATCTTCTTCTTTTAGTTGTTCCCATACAAGCCAATAACTCCTTATTCACTAATTCGTTTAATAATTGTCTTGTCCTTGGACCTTTTAAACCTATCTTTTCTGCCACCTGTTCCGTACTATATTCAATACCAGCCTCCATAATGGCTAAAATCTGCTGATGTCTTTCTGATAATATCATTCCTTCCCTGTTTTTTAAATCTGCTGATTTTTCTGCTGATTCTGCTGATTTTTCTGCTGATTTATCATCAGATTTCTTTTCCATCTTCATCACAAGTGTCACCTGATCAAGATTTGTATCTTCTGTCAATTCTGGTTTTATCCATCCTTCTGACTTCCATACATCAAGAATTGTCGGAAATCCTGAGCCAGCATTATCGCCAAATCCAACTAATCTAAGCATTTCATCCATAATGAATGAAAGTTTATCATTTTTACCGAACTTACCATTGGTTTCCAACTCACGCCAGGTAGAAGCCTTTAATTGAGCCTTTATGGCCTCTGCTTTTGTAATGAATTCCTGTTATTCAAAAATATTTACTTTTACTACTTGATTTTTTTGCTTTTAGGTTTATTATTCATTTTAGACGCCTCTTGTATTTTTAGATTTTACCAACGGTCAGGTCAGTAATAATCTTAATTTACTTGAGGTATTGTTTTTAGTCAAGCCCTTTTACTATTTATAGTATACAGGAAGCTTCCTATAATTTTTCTTATCTAATTTTCTTTGTTGAAATTATTTACAGTTTTTATCATGTATCCATATATATTTTTTCTCTTTTGTACCACAAGTATGTGAATAACATACATCCAAAAAAAGATAGGACAATAACTGCAACCCATATATACCTACAAGTGCATACGCAAACTACCAAATAAAACAATATTGAACTTATAACTATAATACAAGGTGCCTGATTATTAAATGCTATAAAAAACCTTTCCATCTTTGAACTCATAAATTCTTTTCTTCTCACTATAAGTGTCCATAATATTAATGTAATAAAATATATAGCAAAGGAAATTAAGTCGTTCATTTTTGTTTCCACTTCCACACATCTCAATATCATAGTTGCTATTGTAATAAAATAAGCCAATAAACAATACCAGTTCTGTTGTAAAATCCAAATTCTATTATTCTCTAAATATTCTTTTGCAAGTTTATTACTCTTCTTTTTAATTAGCTTTAAGTTTTTCACTTTAGTATGTTTTTTTATTTCTTTCTGTATCTCTTCAGATATATCTCTATTAAAATCACTTGATTCATACACTAAAACTTTTGTTTTTATCTTTATATCAATTTCTTCCGCTACATCATCATTTATTCGTGGAAATTCTTGCATTAATCTTTTTTGCGTAGTTGGCTTTTTGTCTTGCATTATGTATTACTTTCCTCCGTTCATTTAACTTGTCTACAATTTTAAAAATTCTCCTATCTTCATATTAAATCGGCACTTTATCAAACTTTTTTCATTTACAAGCACTGTTTTTTTTAAATGATTGTGTCAAGTTTTTTGTGTAAACATCTTCGATTTCCTGTCTCGTGCTAATTAGACTACATCTTGTTTATGGGCGGCTTGAAGTTTTTCTTCAAACAGTTGTAGTATTTTGGCGGAGGCTTGACAGAAGCCACGTTGCGTCCGCTCAGAGTAGGAACGATTCAGATCACAATAATAGCAGCATACGAAGCGCTCAAGTGCATCTTCATTAGGAAATTGCTCTTTGACCTTGGACTTATGCTTCAGACCTTTGTTGCTCCTCTCAATCATATTTGTAGTGTAAATGCTTTTTCGGATTACCTCCGGAAATTTGTAAAACGAATACAGACTTTCCTTGACACGTTCAAAGATCCCTGCAAGTTTCGGATAGCGTTTTCCGTACTTGGAAAGGAACTCTGCTAATGCTTTTCCTGCCTCATCTTCATAACTTGCCCGATACACACTCTTCAGATCACCGAGGACCTCTTTACGATCCTTATTGCGAATGTATCTGGCAACCGTACGTGAAAGATGAACCCAGCATTGCTGATGCTCTGCTTCCGGAAACTGTCGTTTGACAGCATCACGCATTCCTGCTAACCCATCCGAAGCAAACAGCAGCACCTGCTTCACACCGCGTTTTTTGATGGATTCCATCATCTCCTCGTAATTCGCCGCGGTCTCCGTTGGATAGAGTGCGTAATCCAAAACTTCTCTGGTTCCATCCGGCGTAATGCCAAGAAGCATGTGGAGCGGCTCTTTAGCCACGCTGTCTCGACGTACATTAAGATATGTGGCATCCATAAAGATGACAGCATATCGTTCGGACAACTGACGCTTGTGAAAGTTTTCCACTTGATCAGCCACAGCCTTGGAAATATTGAACATCGTGGCAGGCGAATAATGATGACCATAAATTTTCTCAATCAGATCGGAAATCTCTCTTGTAGTGATTCCCTTCTTGTAAAGAGTAATGATGGTCGTTTCCAGTTCATCGGTTCTTCGAGCGTAGTCAGGAATTAACTGTTGCTCAAAATGACCGTTTCTGTCACGGGGCACTTTGATGTGAAGTCTGCCATAGGAAGTATCGAGATCTCGCTCGTAGAAGCCATTTCGACTGTTTCCGGTATTGTAGCCGAGAATACTGCTCTTCTCATAACCTAAGAACTGTGTCAGCTCAATTTTAAGAAGATCATTCATCGCAGCTTCGAGATGAGAACGAAAAACTTCATCAATTGATTCATTTTTTAGTAGCGCGGTCATTAATTCTGTGTTAAGATTAGACATAGGAAACCTCTTTTCTGTGTGTTTTCTGGTACTTAACACTATACAGGAAATTGGTTCCTTTTTCCATACCTAAAGGAATTATCGTTTACACAAAATATTATACACTATCCTTTCATCATCACTTAATAGAATATCCTTTTAAACACCTTTATCCTTTAAATTATTAAGAGATAACCTATTATTTTCACACAAGTATGCATTTTTTCCAAATCGTGCTCGTATTCTTCGCCAACCGTCTATACCTTCAATAGACTGAATAAATGCTAGTTTTCCTGCAATTATCCTTTCCTGATAAAAAAGCCGTTCTCTCTCCTCCTCATAATTATTAACTTTTAACATTTCCAAATCTTCTAAATATTGATAGTATTCTTTCACAACATCATAAATATATTTTCTGCCAACTGACAATTTATTTCCAGTATCAAAATGAACTATATTGATACCTATATATTTTATATGTTGACCATCTTTTTTCAAAAAAACCTGTTTTGTTTTTATTAAATTTAATTTCAAATTTAAATCACCTAATAACAACTCTACTTTTTGTTTTATCATCTTATATTCACTTTCAGTAAACATTGTCTTCTGTGATATAAGTATATCATCTGCATATCGAGTATATATACAATTTGTTACAGAACAAAATTCTGTGATTTTTTTATCAAAATCCTGCATATAAATATCCGACAACAACGGAGATATAACTAAACCTAACGGCAATTTTTTCTTAAAATAAAAACTCTCAACAATATTTTTCGTAATTACATCATATGCAGAATCTATATTAAATATCTTTTTTATCTTCTCAAACAATTTCTCAAATTCAATACTATTAAAAAATTTACTTATATCATACTTAATATATGCATCGTTATTTTTATGTAACTCTACACATTTCTTAATTGAACTACCCTTTTTATACGCAAATGATAATTCGCTTGAAGTATATTTTTTCTGTAAACACGACATCATTTTCTCATGAATCTTTCTAATTGCATCTCCATTTTCCGTATCTAGATATTTCACCAATTCACGTTTTTTCCTACCTTTAGTAATGGTAAAAGATGTATAAAAAGTCTGTTGATCACTTGCACAACACTCCACAAGGGAATATTCTTCCTCACTAATCCCAAACACTTGCAGCGGATTATTACCTCTAATTTCCTCACAAGTATCAAGAATAGTTTCCATATGTTTATCTACCAATCTTAATCCTCTATATGTAGAATAACAATGATAAACATAGCAAAACGTCACCATATGATATATAATTTCATAAAAAGAATAGTTCAATTTGGTATATAGTTCTATTTCTTTTCTGCAAGGTATACCTTTTTTTATAAGGTAATTAGAAAATACCTCTTTTGTTATTCTTTGAACTGAATCAACAGCAAAATCTGCAATTGTCGCTTTCTTGTTGGTTACTAATTTGCTTTGATACAATTCATACATCAACGACATTACAATCTCAAACAGCATCCCAATTGATACGTGCAAAATTGTTTTTCCATTCCTTATTTGGTAAAATATATGAAAATCATCGTTAGGATATTGTTCGCCTTTTTTAGTAATAATTGGTTTAGCTTTCCTATCTTTATATATCACATCAACTGCAATTTCTTTTTCAATATTTTCAGGAACAATGTCTGATATAAATCCATAATGTTCAACAGCATAATCACTAGAAATAACACTCCGTGTAATTGCCGGTCGATATTCCAAACATTTAGCTTGTTCTGAATTCATTTGCAGAATTACATCTTTTACAAAATATCCAATATTTGACTTATTTAGAATATCTGATTTTTTAGGGACATATGCAACAACACTATTTGTAAATGCATGGTTCATAAACAATCCTAGTTCCGAAGCAGCCGATAATGTATCTAAAAAAATATATGTTTTATATGATATTATTGCGAATATTTCCTCTAATAATTGAATATTTATTTTATCATCTTTAATATTATCTTTTGTCAGAAAATCATCAATAATTAGTGGCAACCCACAGTCTCTATAATGCTTTCTAAAACATTTTCTTAAAAGATATCTTCTGTCACTTTTATTGTCCTTTTTAAAATAAGGTCCACACAAAAAAATAATTGGTCTCTTAATTAACACTTCATCTCTTAAAATGTAACCCAATGTATACCCTCCTTACAAAAAAAGAAATCCTACCAGTAGGAAAAGGAAGAAGAAAGCAATGTCTGAGCTTTTCGAGCGCAGGCGCGCGAGGAAAGTAAGGACGTTGCTTTCTTCTTACATTTCCTATTGCTAAAAACTCCTTTTTATATCTTTGTCATAGACAAAAACTAGGATTTCTTTATACTTATCCTATCACTATATTCTGCTTTTGTCAAATAGTATTTATATACATCTCTTCCAACTCTTTTCTCTTTTTGAGACAAAAAATCGAACATTTCTTTTTTCGCATCCCATTTCCACCCCAATTCTTCTAACAATTCATCATCTTCATTTTTCTCTAATAAAATAATCAGTAGTCTAAATATACCATTTGCATAAGACCGTTTAACTCCAGTACTTCTTTTAAATAGTGCATTACTCTTTTCTTGTATTAATAACAATAATAAAAACAACTCTTTGTTTGTAATTTGAATACCAGTTTGTAAAACCCTAACACTCATTTCTCTTTTTATTTCAACCGGCTTTGCAATCTTAAATGGTAAGTCCTGGCTTTGGAACTCACTTCGTTGTGAAACTTTTTGTCTAAGCTGTCTTTTTAAACACCTCACAAAATATCCACTGTCTTTTCTATTAAACTCAAGCAACAAATGATATATCTCAATTATCGACAAATATATATTAGCTTTATCTTTAATGATATAGAAATAAAATTCATCTTGAGTAATCTGAACTCCATACTCGTACCATTCATTCATATAATCCAATTTGACATTCTGTAACATGATATAACGTTTTTTATCTTGAATCTCATACCCTTTATCTGTATATGATTTCATTTCAAGCAATCGTTTTGCTCTCATAACAGGAATAAAATTCTTCATACTTTCCTCTCCAACTTCAAAACTATTTGTCTAGCAAATGTTATCTATAAACATCATCACACTTTTATCATATTCTTTCACGCACTCCTCATTCGGATTCCGCTTTCCTCCATCCTCATGACGGTTGGTGCCCTCTTGAGTTAAATTATTTTGTTCAAAATTTTCCGATATTTTAGCTCATTTGCACATTTTATTTTGGCTTACTGATATTTTGTTTCCATATATTTGAATAATCTCTTATTTATATATGCACATCTTTTTCTTTTGTCTATACATTTCTCATCGATACGTTGTGCTTGATTTTTTAATGGCGACTGGTTGCTGAGAATTATATCCTCCCTCTATACCATCATAATATCCATAAAAACTCAAGAGATTAACTATATCTTCAATTTCCACCTCTGATTTAGGACCAATAAATATTTCCTTGATAATACTTTGTTTAATTCTTTCAAAGTTCATTTCTATATACGATATCAATTTATTATTTGCTGTTCTATATTTAACCTTAGAAAAAAGAATATTTTCTGAACTTGGTATGTTATAATGTCCTATTTGAGAACATACTACTGCTCTCCATTCCTTCTCCTCTTTAAAGCCCGGATTTTTTACAAATGGGACCTGCATTCTATAATTTTCGCTTAACTCAAGTGCAACATGTCCCACACCCTTATATTTTAGTTTTTTTATATTGTCTGCAATTATACCCCGAACATATTCCTGTGGGTTATCATAAATCACTCTTCCGAAAGCAGTATGAAATTCACTTATCTGGTTTATTTCCTCAAGAACTTCTTTATCAAAACCAATTGCTATTCCTTTTCCATCCTGCGCATATCCTCTCCACTGACTTAATTTATCTTTACTTTCAGAAAAGCAAGCACAAAATGTTTTCATCAAAAAATTACTATGTACACCATTCTCATACCAAGTGTCCCATGCTTTTAATGCTTCAGCATCATCTCTCAGATATTCTTTCATCCCCTTATTTACAAATTCTCTGCATCTTACACACTCTTGATAATCGTTTGATTTCGAAATATCAGAAAGCCACATACTTGAATTTTTGATAATATTAAAAAATGTATCTACACTACAATAGTGATATACTACTTCATTCATACTTTTACACTCATTTCCTTTCCAAATTTATTTAGATATAATTCTTCATTCTTTAGTATTATATGCTTTCTCATAGCAAAAAAAGAATTATAATCGATACAATTTCAAATATGGCAGGAAATCGTAAAGACTGCCTGCCATATCAAATAATCTAGGTACTCCCACACTATTCAAACTCGGCGCTGAGGAATATATTTCCACTGCTAAAGCTTGACTCTCAGATCTTTAAATGGCAATTATTTCGCCTTTTATCACAATTATTTTATATTTTCAAAAATTCAGGTATCATATGGGTATCATGTATTTAATGGTATTATGACTCTGATAAAAGGACTGCACAATGTGGTGTAAATTATTTAAATACTTGCCACTCCTCATCTATCGGATACATCTTGTTTTCCCAACAATTATCTATGCGCCTTATTTCAAAATACCTAGCCTTATTCCTCTCATCAAAATAACAAGCTTTTACTCTGTCAAACTTATTATCACTGATTTCAGAAGCATTGATTGCATACATATATTCACACTCTTGACGCTGAATACTTCTAGGTGGAATCACAAACGAATATGAACCTTTATCTGTTCCAAAATAATAATCCTCCTCTCCGCTAACAGAATTGCCTTTTCTATGTGTAATATGTAAGTAATCCATTTGCTTCATTTTTGCCACAATTTTTTTCCCATCATAAAGATACACTCTTACATCTCTGATGACCCGTGTGGTGTTAGACGTATTTTGAAATTCAAATACTATTGGTATCACAAAATACTTTCTTCCATCTGGGTTTTCATCAAATCCCCATGTTGCACCTCCCATTCCCTTCTGATGAGAAAACTGATAAAAAACATTTAGTTTTCCCTTTTTATCCAAAACTCGTTGTATAATCATAGTAAACAAACTTGCAAGAAGTCCAAGTACTGCACCCAATACAAGCATCAATATTTCCGTTGAAACCGAATCACTCATGCATGTACATTCTATATCCATACCACATCTCTCCTCCCAAGATGGTTCCCTTCTCATTATCACAAGTTATTGACAAATTCCAAAATATCAGTTCTTTCTTTTTCAAGCATATGATCCGTTATGTCAATTGCTGGTTGAAATATACTCATATTACCCTCGAAATGATTAAATTCATTTAGCAATGTTTTCTTCGATGTTAACATAACTCTATTTTTTATAGCAGTTTTATCAGCATTGTCAGGGAATGCCTGAGAAATAATCTGTCCCAACTGAGTGTATCTGCTTGTATCTATTTTATATTTTTCAACTAATTTCTTTTCTATCATCAAGCGCAAAAACAAATAAGTAAAAGAATGTACTAATGTACGATTTAACAGTGGATATTTACTTTTATCTACAATTTCTTTTCCATTAATATCCATATTTAAAATATCGTCAACATTCACCTCAAAATCTCCCGAAATAATCCCTTCTACATCTTTAGGAAGTTTCCCTTCTTTATTGCCAAACAAATCTACATATATCTTAGAAATATTAACCTTTTGATTTTTATAACCATGCATAACTTGCGTTAAATTCTCCTTTACCTCGCCATTATCAACAAGCCCTGCATACCCTCTCATAAATGGTATCATAGAAACCAAAAAATATTCTTTTTCCTTTATATAAGGATATATATCGTTTCTAAAAGTATCAAGCAGCTTCTCCAAATTAATCAGCATATCCTGTTCTTTATAATTTAGAGGAATGAAACCATTTTCTTCATTATCTGTATTGTTAAACAACAATAATTTAAAGCACTTTTTATATTGCCCATCTAACAATCTTAACAAATCAACATTGTGAGTTAGTATAATACGTTTTTTGTTTTCCAACATCTTAATTATTGCATACGCTATTTTATTTTTATATATTGAATCAAAGCTTGATATGGGATCATCCAAAACCACTATCGGCTTATCAGAATTTTTTGCTTTTAAAAATTCAAATGTCAAAGATAAAAAATTCTGTTCTCCCGTACTCAATGGCAAACCATTTCTTTCTACACCAATAAAATCCTCACTGTCCAATACTATTTTTATATTTTTATTATCATCACGTATTAACTGTAGTTTCTTATTCATACTATTACTAATAATTTCTTCTATATAAAGAAAATCTTCTTCTGCAATTTCAGGCTTTTCACTTATCATCATTTTATATTCATCATTTACACGTTTTATATCAGATCCATCATATATCTGAAACATATCAAATATAGCTTTTTTTGCATAAAACTGTCGATACAAATTAATTTCATCTTTCAATACTTGTACTTCTTCTAATGCGCCTGTTTCAATAGCCTGCAATAAACGTTCTTTAATTTGAAAAAGATCTTCATCATCAACCTTCGCAATTATCTTTTCTATGATTCCTTTTGTTTTTTCATCCAGTTTTTCTATTATAGTCTCTCTATTTTTCGTTTTTTTCTGCAGCAATTGATCAATATCAATGTCTTCAGTATCACATACTATACATTGTTTTTTATAATGAAAATGATTCAGTATCCTAAGTGCCTCTGTATTTTCTTCAATCTCTTTAATTTGTGCATTTGCCGTCATTTTTGTCACTTCTAAAGATTCGATTTCTTCAATCAATGAATCCTTCTCCGACAATTCAGCAATTAAGAAATTCAATTTTTCCTCTTCAAACTCACCCACAACAATATTTTTATATAATTCCATTGCAGAAATATATCCATCTATTCCAACCTTGTTCCCTTTCGATCTATTATTCATTAAATCTTTTACTAAAGAATATATTTGTGTTTCATTCGTAAAACATTCTATAGCCTTGCTACTGCTTGACGAAATCATATATGTTCTTTTTAACATAGAAATTACTTCTGTGCATAATCTCAAATATTCTATTTTTATATATTCCTGCAATTCAAATTCTCGTCTGATATTATCTCCCAATAAAAAATCTTTGGGTGAGCCACTAATAATATTTCTATTATTCTGATCATTTATTACAAAAAATTGTGAATCGTCTGTATAATCACTTCCATTGTAATTATATGATACTTTTGTTCCTTTTTCTCCAGATAAAACTTTTACAAGACTTGTCTTTCCTGTTCCATTCGGACCATATAAAACCACAATCCCACTATTAGAAAAAGTAACAACATTGTTTTTTTCAAATTTTGTATAATCATCCACAAATATGGTATTATTCACTATTTTAGAAAAAATCAACTCTTCTTGCATTAGCTTTCTCCTATCTAAACCTGATTTGCAAATTCAACTTAATAAACAACTCTCCATTTTCCTCATACAGGCTCATATATTCATGTCTGCTTGTAGAAGCTCTATCAAGATATGTATTGTCCAGCAGGTACTGTTCGAAAAAGTTTCTGTTATATATGTGATAAGCAAGAATCTCTCCGTCTGCCTTCACAATAATATAACCACCATTTGCTTCATCCAATCCGTCCCAAGGCTTTGCCGGTTTCATTCCCAATGCACAGGAACACAGGAATTTTTTGAATTTATACGTATACATCATCGGATCACCATATCCAAGAGGATCTCTATCTCCAAGCATATCTACAAGATTATCACAATCCTTTACATCCTCTGTATAGAAATATAACAAGTTATTAAATTTCTTTAGATGACAATGACTGATCATATCCTTTAATAATTTCACCATTCTTTGCAATTTGATCCACTAACACTTTGCCTATTTTCATACTATATTATCCCCCTATTCTTTAACATGCGCACTGCCCATTCGGATTCCGCTTCGCTCCATCCTCATGACGGCTGGCGCCGTATAGTCTCGCCCGAAAAATCATCTTTACGAATGCAAGCATTCGACATATGATTTTCGGGTTGCGACTGCACTGCTTGTAGCCTATTCAAACTCAATTCTGATACCTATATATTGTGGTTTACCATTTCTTCGGAATAAATATCTTGTATGATAATCCTACTTATTCCAGTGCTTTTTTGAGTTTTCAGGATTTTTGCTTACATTTTGCTGACAGTTCTCCATATCTTCTTCTCCACATTCTGCAGTTCAGCCAACAATCTTTTTTCCAATAGATAGTATTTCTCATCTGGTTATCTCAAGTATTCTTTTTACTTCCTGTTGCAAGTCATCGCTAAAATCTGATAAATCATCACATGTAATTACTTTTCGTCTTATAAGAGCAACGATGTCCCATATTGCATCTGATTTGCTCATTTCCATAATAACACCCGGATGGTGCTTATCTTCTTTTATCCGTTTTTCAAGTGTCCAGAATTTCTCTGACGCATGCTTTGTCTCATCATTCAGGAAATTAACATACTCTTTGACAAGACCCTCCATATATTTTTCCTGCCAGTCCGATAGTTTTTCCCGAAATAGTTTCCAGTCTTTTTTACTTATGTTCATGATTTAATCCTCCTTGTTCTCATGATGGCAATCACCTTGAGTGTCATCTTTGTCCACCTGCGTTGTTGTATTTTGTTCATTTTTTATAAACTCTTTCAAATCCTCTGCAAACAGACCTGTATAGTTTTCTACAATTTTTTCCTTCTGGCATTTCCAATCGAAATTTTTTTCTTCTTTTTCTATTTGCTGTAATACTGACTCAATGTCATCACAAGCCTGTTGAATCCGATTTGAAATTATGAGCAAGACCTTATACTCGTCCCCTGTATATGGTATATTCTTACATATGTTAATTTCTTTTTCATTTAAAGCAATCTCTAAATAAAACATTTTAGATTGTAATGCACGAATTTCATCAATTCCATCTTTTGCAAACGTTTCAAACTTCTCCTGCATATCCCCTTTGCGCCAAAAATCACAATAATCAACTCTCGATATATTCCAAAGATAAGAGTCTATTTTTTGCTTTTTGCCAGAAAACAAGTTTTTAGGAATTTCTAATTTTCTATCTTTTTCCAGTTCTTCAATATCGCAAATCCAATAATATAATTCTCCGTACAACAGCATTAAATATACTGACAAATTACAGAGAGCCTGTGCTTTATCTAGCTTGAATTTGTATACTTTTTCTAAAATAACAGCAACAAATCCCACTAGCAATCCCCCTACTATATTCATAATCATATCATTAGAAATCCATGCTTGATCCACAAATAATATAGATTCTTCCATATTCACATTAACCAAAATCATTGCAATTAATGACAATCCTGCATATAATATTAATCTTTTTGTAAGCTTTATTGTCTGAGCCATCTCTTCCCCTTCCTTCATAAAACCTGTGCTAATTTTTATCTCCAATCTCCTGACGAAATCAACTAATTTTTCAAAATCCTTTGGTTGCAAAACTTGTTTCAAATTCCGTTGCATTTTGCAACAAGTTATCACTTCACTTTCCAATTCATTTGTCTCCAAAAGCACCTGATAAATTGAAATCTCGTCACATCCATCTTAGACTAATTTTGAACTATCTTGGACTAATCTTGAACTAATTGTGTTTATTAGTCCAAGTAAAAGTCCATATTTTTCGGTGTTTTGTGCTAATCACTTAGACTAAATCCTTTTTCTTTAGCTAAATTAGTTCAAATGTTTATTTTTTCAAATACCATCTTGCAGCATGCCCAACTCCATCAACATCAGCAATACCTTCTCGCTTCATAGCCTGAAGAATATTAGATACTTTCCTTGACTGTTGCTTATCATTTAAAACAGCTGACAAGGAGCCTGACAGAACCTCTTTTAGCTCACCAGCACTAGCTTCCCCCATTGTATCTAATGCATTAATTATTATTTGTTTACATACATCATTTTTTAATCCTTTGTTTTTAACATACTCCGTCTGTTGTCCTACAATATTTGCAACCTTGTAAGAAACATAAATATTGGGATATCTTCCTTCTACCAATTTCTGTTTCTTTAACTGTGCAAAGTTTTCTTTCGAAATAACCTCTTTTTTCTGCACTTTGTCAAGCGAAAATACAGTTGATAAATCGAGATCTGAATTTTCATGTAACAGTTGAGTATAATTTTTATCTAATATTTTTCCATACAACGAAACCTTTACCCGGTTAGGATCACTCAAATCATAGGTTGGTAATGGAAAACATTTTTCTTTTTGAATCTGATACATCATTGGTATTCCCATCGAATTTGTATCAATCATATATAAGTTTACCATCGCCTTGCATAAAAAAGTATTTCGATAATATGGTGGTTTATACCCCTCTTCCAAAGTTTTTTCTACAGTTTCTGGAATAAAATTTCCTTCATTAATAAAAACTAGTCGATCCTCGAATTCTTCTAAATTAATTTTTCCACGTAACTGATAATTGGAATGAGCAATACAATTATTCAAAACCTCTTTTACAACATCCGCTTCATATTGATAAGTTTCATCTGGAAACAATGTTTGCTGTCCAGCAATATATCTATACTTTTCGTTTCGAATCTTCGAATAGACCTTATCAACAGCTAGTAGTAATGGCATATCAAAATGCTCATATGCTTTCACTGTTCCATTTCCATTATATAAAGTCCATGTGATTCTAGGTATAAATCCATCAAAAAGGTATGACGATTCTTCCTTGCCCAACAAAATTAAAGCCGTATTAGTTATCTTTCCCTTAATCAGAATTCCTGCCTTATTCAGCATCTCAATATCACTCATCTTTAACAGCATATCTGTTGACTTTTTAGATGAATTCTGTTTTTTTATAAAAAGTTCTCTCGCGTAAGAAACAGCTTCCGGATCTAAATCTTCAAATGTAGCCCCCTCCACTATTTCTTTCGACCAATCTATTCCTATCTGACTTCTTATTAAATCAACTTTATCCATTGGAAGAGGACATGTACTCTCATCCTCTCTTGCATACGCAGCCCCATTCCAAGTAGTCGGAATTCCTCTTGTTGCAGGAGGTATCTGAAAAGCTACTATACGATGTCCATCCATATTTAATTCATATATTTCCATAAAAGTAGCTCTTTCGTTTGTCCCACCAACAATCTCTTTTTTTAGATGCTGAAGATTTCCATCCTGACGATAAGCAGAACCAACTATTTCTTTATTATTTGTCACCCCAAAAATCAGCCAGGCTTCTTTCAAACCACGTATATTTGCTTCATTACCTAACGCCGAAAAATACTTTCCAATATCTTTAAACGAATAATTTGTACGTGCTTCCTTGAATTCAACAACCTCATCTTCAAAGTCAACTATCATTTTTCGAATTTTCTTTACCAATTGTTGATCTGTATATATCATGCTATTTCCTTTCTGCCTTAAGCTAATTTGGTTAAGTGCTGCTCCTACAGCTCCTCTTCTAATGGTTTCCAGCTATCATTCAATGGATAGGATACATTCAACTCTATTTTTAAGACTAATAGCGTTGAATTTCCTCTATATTTCAAACCATCATCTCGCTGCATCCAAAAATATTTTCACTCTCCATATTCGACCGTTCCCTCGGCAACCTCACTCAAACTTTCAAAATTGTGATAATTATAGGTGTGCCGGCTCTTAATAACGTCCTTTGTTGTTTCAACTTTTTCTTCCGAATATTTAACAACATCTTTTATAACAAGTTTATGGATTGCAGAAATAAGGAGCTCCATGCATTCATAGTCTGGCTGACCATCTTTTTCTGGCAAATTGATATTTAACATATCAGCATCTTTGGCATAAAAATTCTTTCCATAATCAAACTGTCCAGTATGTGAAGATTTATGTATAGCAGATGTTACGAATATTGACGCATATTTAGGTAACTTCTCCGTATGAATAACTGCCACATGATCGTCTCCACCATATTCATAATTTCTATATTTTGCAGAGCCGAACATATCTATTGTAGTAGTATTTCTAGAAAATATTTGCACATTATTTCCTATAAATGCTGATATTCCCTCGTCAGTCTCACCTGCAGTAACAAATGGTAAATTCCCAGCAATTCTATCTGCCCCTTTAAGCCTCTTACCTCTTGTTGCTTTTCCATATAACTCCTCAAGATTAAATTTTTTCCATGTTAAGGAATTATAATTTTCAATTATGGATTTTTCTTCCTTTGTCAGAAGCGTATCTTTCAGTCCCGTGACTGAAAGATATGCTTCCAGCTCCGCAACACGCTCCGCTTCCAGCTCCGCTATGAAATCATCCATAAATTTAAAATCAATTTTTCCATTTTTTTGTGGTAACATAATCGGTTTGTTTTTTACAACATTCCAACCACCCAACTTGTTCTTGTATGAATAAATTGGTAAGTCAGTTACTTTATTTATACACATAACCATAAACAAATACTGATTACTTGTTATAATTTCAGCTTCGTTTTTCCAACGAATTGCATATGCATCAGAGAGCACGGTGAACTCTCTTGATTGGTAATATGCCCTATATACATCACTGTTAGATGGTATTGAAATTACATGCTTCAATATTGTTGCACCTTCTCTTGGCACATAATAATTCAATCCTTGATTTCTAAAACTCGATGTCAAACAAGGAATAACATACTCTCCACATGGTTGCTTAGGCAATTTGTCTGCTTTATAAGGAAGCTTTGCTGTCTTTATCCTTTCAAACAAATCACCGATTATATATTTGCCCCACTTGACACTCGACAGCATCGTGTCAAGTGAGGCATTTATTTTCCCAATTTTGTATCAGCTTTCTGATTACATAATATACTCGAAACTTCCCAAGCCAAATAATCACCTACTGTTTTTTTGAAATCATTAAGCTTTGGGATAGTATCTATAGGTGCAGATTGATTCCAATCTGCACCATTTTCAGGATCAATAGTTCCTTCATAATACTCTTTGTCTGTCAGCAATGAAAGCTTTGCTTTTCCGTATCTAACCAAATCCGCAACTTCCTGATATCGCTCTTTAGCATGATCGGTATCTTTTAAGTTTGAACTTGATTTTCTTCTGTTAGATCTAGTATATCCATCATATGAAAAATCAATAAATTTAACCACATCATCTTTTTGGTGGGCTTCGCCAACCCTAAAAACATATATATTAGTTTGAACACTTGATTTTCCAATAAATACATCTATTGGCATCTTGATACTAGCTAATAATGTGCTGTGTTTTAATATTTTTTTATTAAATTCTATTGCCTTTCCCGAACCTGCAGAATTTTGAATAATTATTGCACCATATCCTTTTTTCATCATGGATAAAGCTCTTTCAACAAATATCATTCCATTTCCCTCTGCAGAGTAAGGAGGATTTAAGACAAAAGCATCTGCCGGAAAATCCTCATCAGTATTTCCAAAACCATATTTGCCATTAAATCCTTTTAAAGAATCATCATTTATAATATTTGAGCTACCATCTCCCATAAGTATCATATTTAGAATTGCTAACATATATACTTCCGAAAGCACTTCTATTCCAAGAAGCTGATTAGCCTTTATTTCTGCTGATTTCTTGGCTAACTCCTCGGGAGACTTGAGCTTATCTTTAGCATCATTTAACATTTCATTCATGGCTGCTACCAACAACCCAGCTGATCCGGTAGCAAAATCCCATACATATGAATCCTTGTTGACTCTTGCAAGTTTTACCAGAAGCGATGCAACATAAGATGGTGTGAGCACCACATCGTTCAATTTATCTTGAGAAAAACCAAGCCAACTATACATTTCATTAAAAAGTTTTCCCGTGAAATCTGTAGTCAAGCCGATCTTATAATAGATTCCTAAATCATCAACTATTTTTGTAAACACTCTTTTTAATTGACTCTCTCCATCAACAACCTTATTTATGTTTTCTGTTGTCAAAGTATTCTGAAGTGTTCTAATAATCAACTCCTTCTTTTCTTTAGGTAAATTCTTATGATTTAAAAATGATTCTATTTTCTTTACCACTTTATCTCCATCTCGATATCCAAATTCTGTTGATGATGTTAATTCACCTTTTTCTAGTGGAGCTACTTTCCCGGGTATACCTAATGTTGCAATAATAGAAGCTGCCACAAGATATACTCTGTCTCTTTCAGAAAGTCCCTTCTCCTCTTTGTATATATCATTATTCAGTTTGACAAGACTTGCATTAATTTCTTGTTCCCTTTGCTCTTTCAACCTATCCAATTCTTCTTGGGAAAGTCTTAAGGTTCTAACTTTTTTTATAAATCTATCAAAATTTTCTTTCTTAAGAAATGACAAATCGGTATAATCATCGACTTTCTGCCCAGCGCCTAAATTTTCCTTTGAAACATAATACACTCCCAGGGAACACTCAAGCTCTCCATCATTATTTCTATATCCGGTTACACCAATAGAAATAATATCTGTATAACTTGTATGATGTAAGAGGGCATTCGCATAATGAATTGCTCCATTCACTGCATAAGCATTTATGTTTTTAAAGTTCGGTTCATTTTTAGCAGTTTTATTTTCAACTTGACCATCTGAACCACATTTCACTAGTTTATCTTTATACCCCTTGTATTCAATCAAAATAGGATAATAATTCAATTCTGAATCCTGCAATAGTAATTTTGCATCAGGCCTATTTCCACCTACCCCACCATTTTTTGAATAATAATCATCAAGAGCTTTATCAATCTCTGTATTTAACGATTGTTGCTCTAGTCTATAATCTAATCCATATGATTTCATCCATCCATTGCATAAGTCTGCAACATTTGGTTCAACGGACTGAACTGTTTTCTTTGCCATCTTTTCTCTCCCTTACATTGTTTTTCTTTCTTGCATCAGTTGGTTTCTGTGCATTACATGGAATTAGCCATGTTTTTCCTTTTTTACAACACCATCTATTCTATCTTGCTCACATAATGTTGCAATACGTCTTGATGAGATTCCCCATTTTATGGACATCTCAGTTGTTGTTAAATATTCCATGGTCATTTCTTTCCGCTCTGTAGCTAACCTTCATTTATCTGAACAATAGTTCTATCCTTATTATAATATATATTTTTTAGCGAGTCAAACAAAACCCGTCTTAAACTAGCCCCAAATGAGCTCCAAAAGATAAACTTGTTTTACACTCCGCCAATTTATACGAATATATTTCCATACTTTTTTATAAGCTCCAGAAAGCTATCTATATGATGCTGAGAATGAAATGATTGTACTCGTGTAAAATGTCAAATTATCTGTTACCGTTTGGACATCATGTCCAAAC
>OGCO01002904.1_pt1 | contig 21308 bp, 15 predicted proteins | sample 1570171 | NCBI WGS metagenome assembly OGCO01 (sample SAMEA4370583, study PRJEB24528) | human gut metagenome
GCGCTGGTGCTGTACGATATTTAAGACGGGTGCGATCAATCAGAAGATATCGGCTTTGTTCCGCGGGAAAAAGCGGATCGTAGCTTTTCAGGGAATCCGTCACAGCGAGTCGGCGAGCCGCAGTAAATATGAAAGAACGAGTACCAATTCCAAGATTGCGAAGCAGTTGACATTGTGCCCGATCATTGAGTGGTTTGATTTTGATGTGTGGCTGTATCTGATGACGACGGGTATCGCTTTTAATTCGGCGTACCGCCTTGGTTATGCGCGCGTGGGATGTTATTGCTGTCCAAACAACAGCCTGTGGTCTGAATTTTTATCCGGCATTTTTATCCCGGACAAATATAATAATTTCCAAAATCTGCTAATTGATTTTGCGAAAAAAGTGGGAAAAAAAGATGCCGAAGTGTATGTGAAAGAAGGAAAATGGAAGGCAAGACAGGGAGGAAACGGGTTAGACTATGCACGAAAATCCATCGTTTCTTATGAACCTTGTGTAAAAGAAGAAAATGCTTTCAATTATGACTTGACCAGGCCGATTACGGAAGAGCTGTATGAATTGTTTAAGCCATTTGGCACATATCAGTCGGAACTTGGCAATAAAAGACTGGGAGAAGCTTATTTTACGGATGCAGATAACAATGTCGTTTTTGTATTGCAGGGAAGACCGGGGCAGACCCGGTGCAAAGTCATTGTACATAGAGAGGATGCCTTTCACGTAAAGGGAATGTCGAAAGTCCGTGAAAAGATTGACTGCCAGATCACCAAATATCAAATGTGCATGGGATGCAAGGCTTGTGAGAGTGTGTGCCGGTTTAATGCGATCACGGTTAAGGAGATGCCGGATAAATCGACATCCTATACCATTAATGAAGCGAAATGTGTAAAATGCACCGAGTGCGTCAGTCATTTTTCCGTGGGATGTTATATGCGGAAAGTGCTGACGATCAAGCGGGAAGATAAGGAAGGAACAACGAATGCGTAAATATCGTTTAAAAGGACATGGTGGATTTTTTATGCGCGAAGGCTGGTTTGCCAAAGGCATGACAGAAGTGTCGGAAAATCCGCGTTTATTTACAAAGGAAAATTATTCGGGAGCCGATGCTCTGGGAGTCGGAAGTGCGATGGCAAAGGCGATCCGGTACTGGATGGGCGTATGCGGTCTGATCAAAGAAGTCCGAGGAACCGGAACCGTTCTTACCGAGATGGGACAATTGATCGCCGGGGAAGATCTGTACCTGGAGGATCTGTTTTCTGTCTGGCTTCTGCATATCCATGCCGTATCCAGCGCGGAAAAGGCGACAATATGGTATTTATTTTTTGAAACAATGCCACTGGGAGAATTTACCAGAGAGCAGATGCAGGAAAAATTATACGAGGAACTGCTTCGATACAGTGGAGAGAACGAAGTTTCCGAACGTTCCTTTACAGACGACTGCAATACCTTTTTGCAGATGTACGTGGATTCGAAAGAAGAGAAGGAAGATCCGGAAGATAAAAAGCGCAGTGTGTTTGCCAGACTTCGTCTGATCCAGAAAAATTACCGGGGATACCGCAGAGAGCGTATCGTGCCGGAAAGACTTCCGAAAGAAATCGTTCTTTTGGTGCTGCGTCGGAAAATTCTTGGGAAGCAGGGAGAAAGTATTGAAAATCTGCTGACGTGTGAAAACGGACCGGGAAAATTATTGTCATTGGACCGCATTCTGTTCAATGAATATTTGGATGAATTGGAAAATGATGGATGTTTACGGATCAACCGTACCGCAGGATTAGACATGGTATATCTTTCGGAGGAAGTGCCGGAAGAATTGGAGATCATACAGCAGTATTACGAAAAAAGACAGGAACAGAGTACCCGGGGGAGGACAGTATGAAATTAAAGGAAGTAATCCGAATTGATGAAAAATTTCAGCATTCGATCAATCTGAAACTGGATCAGATGCGGAAAGAGCCAATTGAAAATTATATTCCGACACAGGCTTCTATGAAGATTCTTTGTGAATATCTGGGAGAATTAACCGGAAAGAAAAAAGAAGCATCCACGATGCTGATCGGTCCCTATGGAAAGGGAAAATCCCATCTGCTTCTCGTCTTGATGTATCTGCTGAACCCGTTTGACGAGAAATTGAGTGCGCATCTGGTGGAGCACTTTAGGCAGGCGGAGGAAAAAACGGGAAAGAAAATACAGGAATATATGGAGCGGGGAAAGAAGTATCTGCCGGTGGTTGTGTCTTTTGGCAGTGAGTCCCTGGAACAGTCCTATCGAAGAGGACTGCTAGGTGCTTTAAAGCGATTTGGGCTGGAAGACTGCATTCCCGACAGCTATTATACGGAAGCGGTTCACACGATACAGACATGGGAAAAAGAGTATCCGGAAACGTATGAAAAGTTTTTGGCAAAAATCGGAAATAGCAAGGCGCGGTCATTTGTAAAAGAACTGCAGGAAGAAAAGGAATCGACGATGCGCCGGTTTCAGGAAATTTATCCTTCCTTGACAGCCGGAAGCCGGTTTATGCCAATGATCCAGACCGACATTGCTACGTTGTACGAGGAAATTCTTGCGCGGATCTGTCGGAAACCCTATCACTACGCGGGAATGGTAGTCATTTTTGATGAATTCAGCAAGTTTATGGAGAGCGAGACGAAGGAAAGCGTTTCCAAAGATATGAATCTGGTGCAGCAGATGTGTGAGCTGGCGAACCAGTCGTCGGATGCTGCGCGGATGATTCAGATTTTCGTGGCGCACAAGAGTATCAAAGAGTATAGCGGATATTTGTCCCAAGAGGTGATTAACACGTTTACCGGCGTAGAAGGACGGCTTTCTGAGCGGTATTTTGTTACGACACAAAAGGACAATTACGAATTGATCAAGAATATGATCCGGAAGGAGTCGTTTGAAAAAATTCCGCTGGATTGGAAGGAAATCGCCTCGGCAAATTATGGCGCAGCCGGTTTTGACCGGGATTTTACGAAGGAAGAATTTGAAGAGATCATTGTGAAGGGATGTTATCCAATGCGCCCGTTAACGACGTTTCTCCTTTTAAAAGTCAGTGAACGCGTAGGCCAGAATGAGAGATCGCTTGTGACTTTTCTCGCCGGAAACGAAAAAGGAACGTTGTCAGATTATGTAAATTCCGAGCGGGATGCGAAACAGTGCATGACACCGGGCAGAGTGTTTGATTATTTTTCGCCATTGTTAAAGCGGGATCTCTGGAACCGTCGAAGTCATCTGGAGTGGAGCAAGGCGATGATGGTACTCGAAAAGGATCTGACAGAAGAAGAGGCAGAAATCGTGAAAACCATCTGTCTGATGCGAATCGTCGGTCTTTCCGAGAAGATGGAGGCGACGGCACAGACGCTTGCGCTGGCAACCGGGCGAAAACTGAATGAGGTAAAAGAGCGCCTGCAGACACTCGAGAAAAAGGAAGCCGTGCTGTTTCGCGATAAATTGAATTCGTATGTACTGCGCCAGAAGATTGATGTGGATCTGGAGGAAAAACTGGCACAATGCGAGCAGGAAATTACGAATTTTTCGTTGACGAAAGAATTGGATCATGTGATGGGACATCGCTATGAACTGCCAAAAAAATACAATCATGTTCATGGGATGACTCGTTTTTTCGATACCATTTTTATGGAGACAGAGCGTTTTTTGGAACTGAAATCCACGGATGGTCTGTATGAAGAAGCTCAGGGCGGGTCATTTGCAGATGGAAAGATTCTTTTACTGATTGACCCTTATGTCAAATATAAAAAAAGTGTAAAACAGCATCTTAATGAATTGAGAGACGATAAATTGGTAGTGATCTATCCGGAAAAACCATTTGAGGCGGAAGGGTTGCTGCGCCGGATCCGAGGCATCCGCATGATTCTTCAGCAGGAGGACTATCTGAATCACGACGATGTGCTTGTGGAAGAACTTTTGATGATGGAAGAAGACTGTCTGTATAAGCTCAATTGGATGTTTGAAACGCATTTTGTACCCGGACGGGCAAACTGCCGCGTATTTACCAATAATAAAAACAAATCCCTTACATTTAACCAGCTTCTGAGTGAAATCTGCGAGCAGTGTTATGGAAAGGTGCCAAGAATCAATCATGAGCTGATCAATCGCCGTTTTGTATCCGCGCAGATCAAAAAAGCACGAAAAGAAGTGGTCCGCTGTATTCTTGAACGAGGGGATCTGCATGAAATGGCAGAAGGAAACAGTGCCGAGGCGACGATCTGCCGTGCCACGTTATTTCACACCGGTATTATGACAGGTGACTGTAAACCCGGTGTCAATCACATGCTGTCCGTCATCTATAACACAATGTTTGAAGCGGCGGGAAAACGGGTGCCAATGACATCGCTGTATGAAAAACTGCGGGGAACGGAGATTGGACTTCGCGAAGGGGTGGTGCCGATTTACCTTGCTCATTGTATCATCGGCTGGGGAATCAGCGCTGTTTTCTATGAGGGAAAGAAGGAAATCCCATTTCAGGCAGAAACGGTGGAACTTGTCAATGAGTATCCGGAAAAATATGATCTGTATATAGAACGGGGCAGCTTTAAAAAAGAAGATTATTTAAAGAAACTGGAAAAAGTTTTTCCTCTTCCAAAGGAATATCAAAATCCGGGACAACCATCTACAAGATTGGAAAAAATTGTAAATGGGTTGCAATTCTGGTTTACCCATCTGCCGGCTTCCAGCCGTATGGCGACCTATCCGGAAGAAATAAATGAAAAATTGTGTAAACTGCTCGCACACAACGATGAAAACCCAAGGGAGCTTATATTTGAAAAATTGCCGTTTTTGATCCCGCAAAAGAAAACCAACATTAATTATGTCCTCTTTTGTAAAAAATTGGTACAGGCAAAGCAGGAGATCGATTCCTTTTATGAAAATCTGATGGGGGAACTTCGTCAGGTTACCATGACCTGCCTGGAAGTCACTGATGAGACAATCAAGCCGGCACTGAAAGAATGGGCGCGAAAGAAACGCACGCAGACAAAGACCAGCGTTTTATCTGCGTCAGCGGCTTCGTTGTTAGAATATATGCTGTCGCTGTCGGAGGAGTCGGAAGAGGAAGTGATCGCCGGGATTGCTAAGCAGATCACAGGGAGATATCCGGAAGATTTTCGCCAGGATACGGTACAGGAATACAAAAAGGCATTGCAAAATATATGTAAGGAATTGGAAAATGCTGCGGAGCAGACAGCACCGGAAGAAGCCTGTCATCTTATCTACACGGATCCACAGGGAATCCAGATGGATAAATACTTAAAAGCGGTTGAGACGGATTCTGTCATGGTATTTGCCAAAGCGGCGGTAGAAGAGGCGATTTCCGAATTTGGAGACAGTCTTGAAAAGGAACAGAAGGCAAAGATTTTGCTGGATTTATTGCAGCAGGAATTGGAGTGATCATTTGATATATCTGGATAATGCAGCGACGACATTTCCGAAGCCGAAGGAGGTGACGGATGTCTATACGCAGTGGGGATGTGAAATGCCGGTCAATGCCGGCAGAGGAAGTTACCGTCTGGCAGCACAGGCGGAGCAGCAGATACGGGAAACCCGTGGAAAACTGGCAAAATATGTTCATGCTCTTTCGGATGAGGATGTGTATTTTACGGCCTCGGCGACGATGGCGGCAAATGTGATCTTACAGGGATTTCCATGGAAAAAAGGGGATATTGTATTTGTTTCGCCTTACGAGCACAATGCGGTCATGCGCACGCTTCACGCAATGGAAGAGAAAAAGGGGATACAGATAAAAGTTCTTCCGGTTCAGTCAGACGGACAGATTGATCTGGAAAAAACAGGAAATCAATTCAAGGCAGAATCTCCTCGGCTTGTTTGTGTGACACAGGTAAGCAATGTGATAGGCTACCTGCTTCCCTATGCAGATGTTTTTCATTTGGCAAAACAAGCAGGGGCAATGACCTTTTTAGACAGCGCCCAGGGGCTTGGCATCTGCCCGGTTCATGTGATCGAAGAGGAAATTGATTTTCTGATCTTTGCCGGTCATAAAAATTTATATGGAATGTTTGGAACCGGTGGTTTTGTCAATGTCAACCGGTTTCCATTGCAGCCACTGTACTATGGCGGGACGGGAAGTGATTCGCGCAATCTGTCACTTCCGGAGAAAGGAAGCAGCCGTTTCGAAGTGGGAAGCCCGGATACGGCATCCATCGCAGCTTTGGGAAAGGCCATTGAACTGACCCAGCCTCGTGCCGAAGAAGATTTGCTGCATGAAAGGAAATTATTGGTAAAACTCAGAGACGGGCTTTCAAATATCGAAGGGGTCAGGATTTTGGGAGAACAGCCCCTGGAAAACAGTGTGGGAATCTTGTCTTTTGTCTGTGACAGATACCGGTCGGAGGAACTGGGAATGATCTTAGACGAAGATTTTGATATTGCAGTGCGGACCGGATATCATTGTGCACCACTTGTTCATGATCTTATCGGAAGCGTGGAGTATGGCGGCACGGTGCGGGTAAGCATGGGACGGTTTACGACTGAGACGGAAGTGCAGGCGTTGGTAGAAGCAGTAAAGGAACTAATGGAGGAATAGGATATGGGATTTCGGGATTTGGATCTTAAAATAAGGTATCGGAGCAATGAAGATGACATTGCTAGTGATTTTTTGATTCCGGTATTGAAAGAGGCAAAAACATATAAACGGTCTGTGGGATTTTTTTCAAGCAGTTCTCTGCAGGAATTATCGGTAGGAATTGAGGCATTGCAAAAAAACGGAGGACATATTCAGGTAATCTGTTCCCCGAGACTTTCGAATGAAGATATCGAAGCAATTGAGCTTGGGTACGAGGAAAGAGATAAGGTATTAGAAAATGCTCTGGCAAGAGAAAAAATTGAACCGGTGGAGGAATTTGAAACACAACGGCTGAATCTGGTTGCAAATCTGATCGTACAAGGTGTGATTGAGTTTAAATTGGCATTTACATTAAGTAAGAGCAATCAGGCAATTTATCACGAAAAAATAGCGGTGTTTGAAGATGAAGAGGGAAAAAGAATTGCCTTTGAAGGCTCAATGAATGATTCTTATAATGCTTTTTATGAAAATTTTGAATCCATTTCTGTTTATACAGAAGATAGTGCAAAAGAACATCTCGATGCAGTGATTCATGATTTTGATCAGTTGTGGAAGGATGATACTCAGAGGGTATGTGTGGTCGATTTTCCGCAGGTTGTGATTGATAAATTGAAATCCTATGCGAAAGAGGATTTGGAATTTACTGCAGATTATGAGCAGTTTATAAAAGATAAAAGTGTTATCCGGAAGAAAAAGGAAGGTGTGGTTCCAGAGGAAGTTTCTTTGCGGGAGTATCAGAAAGAAGCAATTCGAAAATGGGAAGAACAGTCATTTCGAGGGATATTTGACATGGCAACAGGAACCGGAAAAACATTTACCGGATTGGGAGCTCTTTGTCGGTTGAAGGAGACACTAAACGGAGTTTTAGCGGCGGTGATCGTATGTCCTTATACTCACCTTGTAGAGCAGTGGAAGGAAGATTTATTAGTGTTTGGGATAGAGCCGATCATTGCCTATGGAGATCCCAAATATAAAGATTATGAAAGTCGGTTAAGACAGGCAGTATTTCGATATAATCTGGAAACTAAAAAGTTTTTTTGTCTGCTTACGACAAAGGATACTTTTTGTAAAGATAAGGTGCAGAAGCAGTTAGAAAAAATAAAGAAAAACAGGCTTCTTATTGTGGATGAAGTACATAACATGGGGGCGGCGACGTATCGCAGATATTTGGATGAAACATTTGAATACCGCCTTGGTTTGTCGGCGACAATTGATCGGCACCACGATGAAGAAGGAACTCAGAGTTTATTTTCCTATTTTGGGAAAAAATGCATTGAATATACGCTGGAGATGGCGATTGAAAATGGATTTCTGACGCATTACCGTTATTATCCGATTCCGGTTTATCTTACGGAGGATGAATTGGAGAGATACCGGGAGTTAAGTGAGAAAATAGAATCCGGAATGGTATTTGATAAAAACGGGAAACCAAAACTTACAGAATATGTAAAAAGTTTAATGATCAGCCGGGCAAGAGTAGTCGCGGGAGCGCAAAATAAAATACCGTTGCTGCTTGAGTATATGGAGAAATATAAAGAAGATAAACATATTTTGGTATATTGTGGCTCTACTAAGACCGAAGATACGGAATTGCAGGAAGAATGCCGGCAAATTGACCTGATCACAAAATGCCTGGCAAAAAAACTACATATGAAAGTAGCAAGATTTACGTCGGGAGAAAATCGAAAAGAACGGCAGGTGCTGATTGAAAAATTTACAGAAGGGGAAGAAATCCAATCTTTGGTAGCAATCAAGTGCCTGGATGAAGGAGTAAATATACCGGCGATTAAAACCGCATTTATATTAGTAAGTACGACAAATCCGAAAGAATATATTCAGAGACGTGGTCGTGCGCTTAGGCTTTCTCCCGGAAAAGAATATGCGGAGATTTATGATTTTATTACATTACCAAGAGAATTAGAAATCGTTTCCTTTTTAAATGAAAAGGAATTGAAATATGATAAATCCCTGATTCAGAGAGAATTACAGCGAATCGAAGATTTTCGAAGGCTGGCAGACAATTCTTATGAATCGATGGATGAAATTTTAGCCATTCGGGATGCTTATCAAATATATGAGGAGGGCGAGAAAGATGATGAATGAAGAACAAATTAATGAAAGTGTGATGAAGACGATTCGATTTCGTATATTACAGATCGAAAAAAAGAATGCAAAGTCACATGAAAAGAAAGATGCAGATATGGTTTCTGAGATTGTAAAAATCATACAGTCAGAAGTGGATCGTACATCAGAAAAGTGAGGAGGAAGAGAATATGATTATTAAGAAAATGAAATTGCAGAATTTTCGTCAATATATTGATGACGAAATTAAATTTGCGGTGGATGGAGACAAAAATGTAACTGTTATCATGGGAGACAACGGAACGGGAAAGACAACGCTGGCACAGGCATTTCAATGGGCCTTATATGGGAAGACCAATTTTCAGATTCATGAATTGTTAAATCGTACTGTCCGAGAGAAAATGGGAACAGGAGAGAAAAAAGAGGTGTCTGTACTACTCGATATTATGTATAATAATACTGAGTATACCGTGAGACGTATTCAAGGGTATTTTAAAAATGCCAACCAGAAGATAGAAGAAAAACAGGGGAAATTTGTTGTCTCGAGGATTGATGATTCGGGAAATGTTCAGTATGTTCCGGAGTATCAGAAAGATTATATTGTAAAACAGTTTTTGCCAAAAGATCTGTCGAATTTTTTCTTCTTTGACGGAGAGAAAATTGAAGAAATGTCCAAGGAAATACAGAGTGGAAAAAGCTCGGATTTCCAAAATGCTGTATATAGTCTGGTAGGACTTACGGCAACGCAAAATACGATTGAACATTTGAAAAGTAATAAAAAATGCGTTGTCAAGGAGATTCAAAGAGAAATTGATAACAATTCAAAATCGGCAGAAAAAATGGAACAAAAGAATACACAGATTACAGAATTGGACGAAAACGTACAAAAGAATACAGCAGAACTTACTAAATTACAAGAGGCAAGAACTAATCTGGAGGAAAAACGAAGAAGCAATAACAGACTCATTATTGATGGACAGAAAGATATGCAGGTAAAAAAAGAGTATGCTGCGCTTGAGAAGGACATTGCAAATCTGGAGAGGGAGAAGAATGCGAAAACCAAAGATATGCTTCAGATGATATCTAAAGAATTTTATCAATTTTGTATATACGGTGTGGCAAAAACGGCAGCCGGTTTGATCGAACAGGAGCAGACAGAAGAGATGGTAATTCCGGATCTTACAACGCGCACAATTGATGCTCTTTTGAAACGGGGAAAATGTCTTTGCGGAACGACATTATGTGAAAATCAATTTCCATATGAACAGGTGATGAAATTGCGGGAGACCACATACCCCAAAACAATCACATCATTAAAAGCAGATTATCAGACAAAACTGCATGAAGCAAAACGTTATACGGATTTTGCAAAACATTGGAAAGAAAAATTGGAAAATTATGAAACCTGTGCAGCCCAATTAGAGGGAAAAATGACAGAGCGTGATGATAAACAGCAAATGATGGCAGATACCTCCTCCGCAGAAAGGGCATTGCGGGAAAATAGAGAGATTGAGAGAGAACTGCCAAAGATCGACCAGCAGATTGGACGCTTAAAGCAGCAGATCCAAGATGCGGAAACAAAAATACGAGTTCTGGAACAAGAAAAGGATTCCATGATTGTAAATAACGATGACGTTGTAAAAAACAGGATTTATATGGCGTATGCGAAAGCATTGTATGAGTCATTAAGAAAAGAGTACAAAGAGAAAGAAGATTCTTATCGTATTAAATTACAGAATCGTATGAATGAGATATTTGCATCGATATACGGTCAGAATATATCGATTACGATCGATCCGCGGTATCGGATTACCGTTCGTATTGAAGAAGAATTGGCTTCTACGGATGAAGTAGAACGAAATACTGCCCAAGGGTACGCGCTGATTTTTACATTTATCTCGGCCATTATAGATCTGGCAAAGAAAAAGGTCAATGACGAGGCGCTTACAGAAAACGAACTGATCGATGAAGAAAATGAAGGATATCCATTGGTTATGGATGCTCCGTTGTCGGCATTTGACAAGACCAGAATTGAAAAAATCTGTACCGAGATTCCGCGCATTGCCGACCAAGTCATTATATTTATTAAAGATACAGACGGAGAAGTGGCAGAGGAGCATATGCGTGATAAGATAGGCCGCCGGTATATGATAGAACTGGTAAATGACAGTAAACTACATTCAAGAATTGTGGAAAGGGGTTGAAAATGATGTTTGATCGAGAATACTATTTTTATGGAAAACATGCGGATATGGTAAGAAAATTAACGACGAATTGGAATGATAAGATTGGAGCGTCTGTTTTTGAACGGAATCTGGATGTATATGAAATCGCACCGATTATTGGCTGGATTTATAATCGAAAGGCAGAGGTTGAACGTGATGAAGAAAATAAAACCCGTATTTTTCGAGATAAAATGCTGGACGACAGACCGCAATTATTGTTTAATTACCGTAATTTAATGTTGTTAAATGGAGAAAAATGGGATTCCGAAGAGCGTATGGATATTGCATTTCGTATGGATGATAAAGACAAAGAGCGAAAAGCTTATGATGAATTATACAATTCCTATGTACTTGGCGGTGTAGAAGTTTTGTACGAGAGAATTTTTGATAATGCATCAAAACCGGAAGAATATCTCATGAATTTTTATGAATTTCTAGAAGAACTTGAGGTAAGAATTTACAAGAAAGATGTAGGACTGGAGTGAGTTTGCTACACTTGACTGCTACATACTTTGTTTCCGCTTGGCAATTTTAAAAAAAACACGGTTTTCCGCTTGGAAATTTCTAAAAAATATTTGATTTTTGGTTGGCAAAATCAAAATATCGTGCTAAAATACATAAAAAAGAGAAGAAGGTAGGTGCTTGAAATGTATTTAAAACGTGATATCGATAAAGTTCTTTTAAATTGGAAAGAGGCTGAGCGAAGAAAACCTGTTCTTTTGCGAGGAATTCGGCAGTGTGGTAAGACTTCGGCAATTCGAAATCTTTCAACAAAATTTAAAAGTTTTATTGAGATTAATTTTGAAAAGCAACCGAAATTATGTGCTGTGTTTGAGGGCGATATTGATATAAAAAGAATAATAATGCAGTTAGAATTACAGTTTTCTCAGAAAATTGTAGTTGGGGAAACTCTGTTATTTATTGATGAGATTCAAGAATGTCCTAGAGCAGTTACGGCTTTGCGATATTTTTATGAAGAAATGCCAAATCTTCACGTGATTGCAGCTGGTTCACTGCTGGAGTTTGTTTTGCATGGAAAAGGAGCGGAAGTAGATTTTCCGGTAGGACGAGTGAGAAGTATTTATATGTATCCATTTTCCTTTATGGAATATTTGCGTGCAGTGGAAGGAGAGATGATTGCAGATTATCTTGAAAAATTTCAAGTGGGGCATCAAGAAAATACAGCACATGATCGATTGATAGAAGCGTATAAAACCTTTTTGGTAGTTGGAGGTATGCCGGAAGCTGTATTAACTTATATGACAACAGGAAGTCTGCTTGAATGCCAACAGGTGCATCGTGATATTATATTCAACTTTATGGATGATTTTAATAAATACAGTAAAAATGTTTCAGCAGACATTATTCGCAAAGTATTTGAATATTCGATTCACAATGTATGTGGTCAGACGAAAGCATCTTCAGCAATTTCAGGAGTTAGTGCATACTATTTTGAGAAAAGTATTGAATTGCTTCATAGGGCAGGATTGGTTTATCCGGTAAAAGCATCCGGGTGTACAGTGCTTCCACTTGGTGTTACGGAAAAAGAACACAATAAGAAACTAATTGTGTTCGATACAGGAGTATATCTTACAGAATGTGGGCTTGATGTAGGAGAATTGATTTCTGCACAGGTATTTGATGATATAAATAAGGGCGATGTGGTGGAAATGCAAACGGGACTTGAATTGATCAAATATACAAGCCCTTATAGCGAAGCTGCTTTGTATTATTGGTATCGGGGTGGTGCGAGTGCCGAAGTGGATTATGTTATTAATCTAAAAAATAAAATTGTGCCGATTGAAGTAAAGGCTTCTGGAAAAGGAAGAATGCAGAGTCTATACCGTTTTCTGGATACGCATGAATTAGCATCTCAAGGGATTCGGGTGTCCTTGGAAAATTTTTCGAAATATGATAATATTTTGGTATATCCGGTGTATGCGGTCAGTAAGTTTGCGAAACCTGCAAACCCCATTGACTTTTCCTTCCCCAATAGGTATAATCACAAGTAGGAAAATGACGAAAAAAGGGGACTATTACCTATGAATTATAAGACCACAGTATTTTTATCCATTGCGCTTGGCGCGGTGCTTCTGATCGCAGCGATCGCAGGAATGCGGTATATGAATCCGGCACCGGAAGGATACCGCAGTAGTTTTGAGACGGCGAAAGAACAGGCGACGCCACAGCCGACGCAGACAGCGACACCAAAACCGACAGAAGAGCCGTTTACCGGATTTTATGATACGGAGGCGATGACGTTAAAAGAGCGGATTCATACGCCGGAAGGTTTCCATCGGGAAGAAGTGGAAACGGACAGCTTTGCAGCGTTTATGGAAAACTATGCATTGTATAAAGATGGAAAAAAAGTCAAGTTATATGATAAGACATTGAAGCAGAATCAGGATGCGCATGTTGCAGTATTAAAAATGAAACTCGTAGAGGGTGATTTACAGCAATGTGCCGATTCGATCATCCGCTTATATGCAGAATATTTTTATCAAAATAAAATGTATGATAAGATGAATTTCCATCTTGTCAACGGATTTGCGTGCGAGTTCAGCAAATGGGCTGAGGGCATGCGTGTATCGTTTTCCGGTTCTTCAACGACATGGACGCAGAGTGCGGCTGCCAATGACGACGAGACCGTGTTTGAAAAATATCTTCGCTTTGTTTTTGCGTATGCCAGCACGATTTCATTGAGTGATGAGTCAAAGAAGATAAAGAAAGCCGAGATTCAGGCAGGAGATATCTTTGTACAGGGAGGAAGTCCCGGACATGCTGTTATGGTATTGGATGTGTGTACGGATGACAGCGGACGGAAAGCATTTTTGCTTGGACAGGGATTTATGCCGGCGCAGCAGTTTCATGTGTTGAAAAATCCGCTGCATGAAGACGATCCGTGGTATTATGTGGATGAACTTACCTATCCGCTCCAGACACCGGAGTATACGTTTGAAAAAGGAAGTCTCAAACGGCCGGAATGCATGCAGTGAATTTTTTCGTGGAAAAGGTCTTGATTTTTTTTGAAAATGCGTTATAATAAATAGTGCAAGTTCAAAATCCAAGAGAAAGGATGAGGGGCATGGTATTACTTGGAGTCGGCGTAGGTGTTGCGATTATAGCAGTGGTAATTGTTGTTGGGGCAGTTTCTGCGATTGTAGCTGCTGCAAAAGATTCATTAAAAGACGATGACGAGATATAACGCCTGTTATTGATTTTGACTGGATGGAGGATAAGAGACGGGGTATGGCTCAGCTTGGCTAGAGCGCATCGTTCGGGACGATGAGGTCGCAGGTTCGAATCCTGTTACCCCGATGATTAGGAAGGAGAAGCTACGAAGCGGCAGATGTCACATCAGCTGCCGATTGGCTTCTCTTTTTGTAACACAAAGCCCGGGAAAGGAAGGATTGGGATATGATTTCAAAACGATGGATGCAGAGGGCATTTACGGTTGCGGTTGTCTGTGTCAGTTGTTCGATTTTTTTCTGTAGTGAGATCTGCCGTGCAAAGACTGCGGCGAAAACGACGAAAGTGCATACCTATAAAGAAGGATTTACCTATCAGAAACTGGATTCGGAAACGATCGCGCGGATGCGTGGAAAATCCTATAAAAAAGGGGCCAAAATTCCGCTTAGCAGGCTTCGTTACCTTCGGCTCCGCTACATTGATTTTGATGGAAGAGAGCAGGACGGGGAAATGGTCGTTCATAAAAAGATTGCCAAACGGACATGCAAGGTGTTTTATGAATTGTACCGGATAAAATATCCGATTGCCGGAATGCAGCTGGTGGATGAATACGATGCGGACGATGAGGCGTCTATGGCAGCAAACAATACGTCTTCTTTTAATTACCGAAAAGTGGCAAATTCCTCTAAAATGTCCAAACACAGCCAGGGACTTGCGATTGATATCAATCCAAGGATCAATCCTTATATTACGAAGTATGGCATTGCGCCGGCAAACAGTAAAGTGTACCGGAACAGAAATGTGGCGACATGCCGAGGAAAATACAGGGATTATATGATACATCGGGGAGACGAGGTATACCGTATTTTTAAAAAGAATGGTTTCTCCTGGGGCGGCGATTGGAAATATTCCAAAGATTACCAGCATTTTGAAAGATAAGAAGTCTTAGAAAGAAGGTGTATCCTTGTGGTAAAAGATCTTACCAAAGGAAACGTTCGACCGGTTTTGTGGAGCTTTACGATACCGATGTTTATCAGTGTTGTATTTCAGCAGTTGTATAATATTGCGGACAGCGCGATCGCCGGCCGGTTTGCGGGAGAAGATGCGCTGGCGGCTGTCGGGGCGTCGTATCCGATCACAATGATCTTTATGGCAATTGCCATCGGCTGCAATGTCGGTTGTGCGGTCGTAATCTCGTCGTATTTTGGAGCCGGTGACATCCGACGGATGAAGACCGCCATATCTACGACATTGATTGCAAGTACTGTGCTTGCAGTGGCTTTGACAATATTTGGATTGTTGACATCTTCTTATTTGATGCAGATGATGAATACACCGCATAATATATTTGATGCGGGGGATATTTATCTTAAAATATATATCGGAGGCATGGTATTCCTTTTCTGCTACAATGTGGCGACCGGAATCTTTACGGCACTTGGAGATTCGAAAACACCGCTTTATTTTTTGATCGGTTCTTCCGTCGGAAATGTGGCGCTCGATTATCTGTTTGTGGCAGTGTTTCATTTCGGGGTATCCGGCGTCGGCTGGGCGACGTTTCTCGCACAGGGAATCGCTGGCATTCTGGCAGTGATCACGCTGTTAAGGCGGGTGGCAAAACTGCCGACCGGGCATGGAAAAGTAATGCTGTATTCGAAATCCATGCTTCGTCGTATCGCAAAAATTGCGGTGCCGAGCATCTTACAGCAGAGTTTTGTCTCGGTAGGAAATATTTTTATCCAAAGCCTTGTAAATTCCTTTGGATCTGCAGTAATCGCCGGATATTCGGCGGCGATTAAGTTGAATACGTTTACGATCACATCCTTTTCGACGTTAGGAAATGCGCTGTCGAGTTTTTCTGCCCAAAATATCGGGGCGGCAAAAATAGACCGTGTGCGGAAAGGGTTTCGGGCAGGCACGATGCTTGCCTGGATCATTGCGGTACCGTTTTTTGTCTTATTTTTCTTTTTTGGAAATGAGATGCTTCGGATTTTTATGGAAAATCCGACCGGTGGTGCGATGAAAGCGGGAATGGCATTTTTGAAGATCGTATCGCCGTTTTATTTTATTATTTCATTAAAACTGCTGGCAGACGGACTGTTGCGTGGAAGCAGTGCGATGATCGGATTTATGGTTTCTACCTTTACCGATCTGATCCTTCGCGTGATTTTGGCTTATGTTTTTGCCGGTCTATTTGGAAGTACCGGAATCTGGATGTCCTGGCCGGTTGGATGGAGTATATCAGCAATTATTTCGTTGTTGTTTTACCGATATACATGGAAACAATTATCAGCTGAAAGGAGATTATTAAAATGACAAAAATCGACATTATTTCGGGCTTTTTAGGAGCCGGAAAGACAACATTGATCAAAAAATTAATTGAAGAAGCATTTACAGGAGAAAAACTTGTATTAATTGAAAATGAATTTGGAGAAATCGGAATCGACGGAGGATTTTTGAAAGATTCCGGAATCAATATTACAGAGATGAATTCCGGCTGTATCTGCTGTTCCCTCGTAGGAGATTTTGGTACCGCATTGGCAGAAGTGCTTGAAAAATATGCGCCGGACCGTATCATCATTGAGCCATCAGGAGTTGGAAAACTTTCCGATGTCATCAAAGCCGTTCTCGGTGTGAAGGAAAAAGTGGCAGAGGACAGTGTGGTACTTAACAGCTTTACGACGGTTGCCGATGCAACAAAGTGCAAAATGTATATGAAGAACTTTGGCGAGTTTTACAATAACCAGGTAGAACATGCGGGAACTATCGTACTCAGTCGTACCGGCAATATGAAAGAAGACAAATTACAGGCGTGCATTGACCTGATCCGTACCCAGAATGCAGAGGCATCAATTATTACGACTCCATGGGATCAAATCAACGGAAAACAGATTCTGGATGCGATGGAAAAGAAAAACGATCTTGTGAAAGAACTGCTTGAAGAAGAGGACGTTTGTCCGGAATGCGGACATCATCATGAGCATGGCGAAGAGTGTGACCACGACCATGACCACGATCACCATCACGACCATGACCACGATCACGAGCATCACCATGATCACGACCACGAGCATGAGCACCATCATGAACATGACGAAAACTGCACTTGTGGCTGCCATGATCACGACCATCATCACCATCATCACGCAGATGAAGTGTTCTCAAGCATTAGTATTGAGACTGCACACAAATATACGGAAGCAGAACTGCAAGACATTTTGGACAAGCTTGCCAATGACAAAGTACAGATGGGAACCATTCTTCGTTCCAAAGGTATCGTAGCTTCGGAAGAGGGCGAATGGTATCACTTTGACCTGGTTCCGGGAGAATATGAAGTACGCCGTGGTGCAGCAGATTACACCGGAAGAATTTGTGTGATCGGATCCAAACTGGACGAAGACGGTCTTCGTGATCTGTTTGCCGGAAAATAAAGGAGGACGCTGGATATGTTTGGGAAAAAAGAAATTCCGGTTTATCTTTTCACCGGTTTTTTGGAGAGTGGAAAAAGTACCTGTATCGAAGAAGTGATCGAAGAGGGAAACTTTTCCGATGGAGCGAAAACGCTGCTTATCCTGTGTGAGGAAGGCGAGCATGAGATCGACGATCAGCTTTTGATGAAAAACCGGATCTCCTGTGTCGTGTTGGAAGACGAGGATGAACTTACCGAAGAATGCTGTAAGAAATTACAGGATAAATATAAACCAAACCGCATTGTAGTTGAGTGTAACGGAATGTGGGATCTGGATAAAATGTACCGCGAGACATTTCCGGAAAACTGGATTGTGGTACAGACGTTTACAACGGTAAATGCACAGACATTTCAGATTTACAGTGCAAACATGAAATCCCTTATGATGTCACATTTTAAAATGGCAGATCTTGTCATTTTTAACCGCTGTGAATCGGATAACATTGACAAACCGGCAGCCAGACGAAATGTCAAAGCCATCAATCGCCAGGCACAGGTATTGTTTGAGTCCGCAGATGGCACGGTGGAAAGCAAGATTGATGAAGAACTGCCATATGATGTAAATGCATCGGAGATTACGCTGGACGACGACGATTTTGGTCTGTGGTATCTGGACATCGGCGAAAATCCACGAAAATATGTGGGTAAAAAAATCACATTTAAAGGCCAGGTATACCGCAATAAGACATTCCCGGCCGGTGCATTTGTTCCATCCCGTAAGGCGATGACCTGCTGTGCAGACGATATCGCGCGCATTGGTTATATGTGCCACGCGGAAAATGCGGATCAATATAAAAATGACAGCTGGGTGATGGTGACGGTGACGGTAAAACCGCAGCAGAGCAGAAAACACGACGGAGAATTTCCGGTGCTCTACGCTGAAAAGATAGAACCGGCACAGCCACCGCAGGAAGAAGTTGTATATTTTGGATAATCTATTTGAAATATGCTCCGGAGTATGTTATGATGGAGAGCAGGAATAATAGATATGTTGTAAAGGAGAAATAGAAATGGCTAAAATTCAGATGACGACCCCCTTAGTTGAGATGGATGGAGACGAGATGACACGTATTCTGTGGCAGATGATCAAAGATGAACTTTTGCTTCCTTATATTGATCTGAAGACAGAGTACTATGATCTCGGTTTGAAATATCGTAATGAGACAAATGACCAGGTGACGGTAGATTCTGCAAATGCAACATTAAAATATGGTGTTGCGGTAAAGTGTGCCACGATTACGCCAAATGCAGCACGTATGACAGAGTATGATTTGAAAGAAATGTGGAAATCTCCAAACGGAACCATTCGTGCGATGCTTGACGGAACGGTATTTCGCGCGCCGATTCAAGTAAAAGGAATCGAACCATGTGTAAAAAACTGGAAAAAACCAATCACATTGGCACGTCATGCCTATGGTGATGTGTATAAAAATGTAGAGATTAAAGTTCCGGGTAAAGGAAAAGCCGAGCTGGTGTTTACGGCAGAAGATGGGACTGAGATGCGTGAGACGATTCATGAATTTGACGGACCGGGAATTATCCAGGGCGTGCATAATACGGATAAATCGATCACAAGTTTTGCAAAGGCATGCTTTAGTTATGCCATTGATACCAAACAGGACCTTTGGTTTGCGACAAAAGATACCATTTCGAAAAAATACGACCATAACTTTAAAGATATTTTTGCAGAAGTTTATGAGAACGAATATAAGGACAAATTCGAAGAGGCCGGATTGGAGTATTTCTATACATTGATCGATGATGCCGTAGCCCGTGTTATGAAGACAGAGGGCGGATTTATCTGGGCATGCAAGAACTACGACGGCGACGTTATGAGCGATATGGTTTCTTCTGCCTGTGGTTCTCTGGCAATGATGACATCTGTGCTTGTTTCACCAAGTGGTGTATATGAGTATGAAGCAGCCCATGGAACCGTTCAGAGACATTATTACAAACATCTCAAAGGCGAAGAGACTTCTACCAATTCCGTAGCTACGATTTTTGCCTGGACCGGAGCATTGAGAAAGCGTGGAGAGATGGATGGCATCAAAGAACTTCAAGAATTCGCAGACAAGCTTGAAAAAGCAACATTGCAGACAATCGAAGAAGGAAAGATGACAAAAGACCTTGCTCTTATCACAGAATTAAAAGATGTCACGGTATTGAACAGTGAGAACTTTATTAAAGCAATTCGCGATACATTGGATCGCATGTAATATAAGAAAGAATAACGGAGGAAAACTGAATGAGTTATACGACACAGATGGATGCCGCACGAAAAGGTATTTTTACCGAAGAAATGCAGCGCGTGTGTGAATATGAAAATATTCGGAAAGAAGAATTGATGGATCTTGTGGCAAAAGGACAGGTGGCAATTCCTGCCAATAAAAATCATAAATGCCTCAAACCATTTGGTATCGGAAGCAAATTGAAGACAAAGATCAATGTCAATCTGGGAACAAGTAAAGATTGTCTGGATCTGGATGTCGAGATGGAAAAAGTAAATGCAGCGATCAATATGGGAGCCGAAGCGATCATGGATCTGAGTTCCTATGGAGATACAAAAAAATTCCGCCGCAAATTAACAGCAGAATGTCCGGCTGTACTTGGTACTGTTCCGATTTACGATGCCGTTGTATATTACAATAAGGCATTGAAAGACATTACGACGGATGAGTGGATTGATGTTGTTCGTATGCATGCAGAAGATGGTGTGGATTTCATGACCATTCATTGTGGTATCAACCGCCAGACAGCAGACCGCTTTAAACAACATCTTCGCCATACAAACATTGTTTCCCGTGGTGGTTCGATCATCTTTGCATGGATGGAACTTACCGGAAATGAAAACCCATTTTATGAGAGATACGACGAGATTCTTGACATCTGTGAAAAATACGATGTTACGATCAGTCTTGGAGATGCCTGTCGTCCCGGAAGTATCGAGGATGCAGGAGATCTTTCTCAGATTTCTGAGTTAGTAGCACTTGGTGAATTAACCCAGCGTGCCTGGAACCATAATGTACAGGTTATGGTTGAGGGACCGGGACATATGCCTTTGAATCAGATCCGTGCGAACATGGAGATTCAGCAGACGGTATGTAAAGGGGCTCCGTTTTATGTACTTGGACCATTGGTTACGGATATTGCACCGGGGTACGATCACATTACGGCAGCAATCGGTGGTGCTGTGGCAGCAATGAACGGAGCAGCATTCCTTTGTTACGTTACACCGGCAGAGCATCTTGCCCTTCCAAATGTTGAGGATGTAAAGCAGGGAATTATTGCATCAAAGATTGCAGCTCATGCAGCAGATATAGCCAAGGGAATCCCACATGCAAGAGATATTGATGATAAGATGGCCGATGCACGCCGGGTACTGGATTGGGATGCACAGTTTGAATGTGCATTAGATCCGGAAACTGCAAAAGCAATCCGGGATGACCGTCTGCCGGAAGATGACCACAGCGATACATGCAGTATGTGCGGTAAATTCTGTGCAGTCCGCAGTATGAATAAGGCACTGGCAGGAGAACATATTGACATTCTGTAAGAACAAACATAGTGGTATTTTGTAAAAACAATCATATTGATATTCTGTAAGAATGGGCGGGTTGACCTTTATGGGGCAATCCGCTACAATATTTTAGAAGACAGGATTTATAAATATCAGAAGAAAAGAGGAAATTATTATGGCAAATCCAGTAGTTACATTTGAAATGGAAAATGGCGATATCATGAAAGCAG
>OGCO01002933.1_pt1 | contig 21145 bp, 19 predicted proteins | sample 1570171 | NCBI WGS metagenome assembly OGCO01 (sample SAMEA4370583, study PRJEB24528) | human gut metagenome
GGAACGCATTTTTAATTGCAGATAAATATTTGTTTTGACCGCACCATGCACCAGCACGACCTAAGACATCTGCCATTTTGTCCATAATTATTTCCTCCCTTAATTAATTTTGACATGATTATCATAACGTGACATTTTTCTTTGTTAAAGGCTTACATTAGTTTTTGTTTTTTATTTACAACATTCTTTTTAACTTTTTAAAATGATGTAATTTATTTACATGTCTATATATAAAAAATCATTTGCAGCTGCAAATGATTTTCGTGTCATTTCCGCAAGTAGTCAAAAAAATACGGAAGGTATTTAATTTATTAAGTAAATGACAATCTTTATTTTATATATAGGATAAAAATTGTATACCTTTTTAAAATATTTAGAGAGTTATTTTCATTAATTTCTTCTAATTAAATAAAGAATGTAATTTATTTACAAAAAAGATGACTTACATCACCTTTTTTATCTATATTATTAAAAGATAATATTTCTTATATGATTTAGTCTAAAATTGGGAAGTTACGATTTAATCGTTAAAGGGATATAACAACATTATCTTTTAATAGCAAAATTATTTATCTAATTGATAGAATGAATCAACGCCACCATATAAGCTTTGTTTTCCTAATTCATCTTCAATTCTTAATAATTGATTGTATTTAGCAATACGGTCTGTTCTTGATGCAGAACCAGTTTTAATTTGTCCAGCATTTGTAGCTACAGCAATATCAGCAATTGTTGTATCTTCTGTTTCACCAGATCTATGAGAAACAACAGCAGTATAATTTGCCTTTTGAGCCATTTGAATAGCTTCTAGTGTTTCAGTTAAAGTACCAATTTGGTTAACTTTAATTAAGATAGAGTTTGCAGTTTTCTTGGCAATACCTTCTTGTAAACGTTTTGTATTTGTTACAAAGAAGTCATCCCCTACTAATTGTACTTTTTTACCTAATTTTTCAGTTAAATATTTCCATCCGTCCCAGTCATCTTGATCAAGACCATCTTCGATAGAAATAATTGGGTATTTTTCAACAAGTTCACCGTAGAAATCAACTAACTCTTTTGAAGTAAATGTTCTATTTCCTTCACCCGGTAAAACATATTTACCATCTTTATAGAATTCTGAACTAGCAACATCCATTGCAAGTTTAACATCTACACCTGGTTTATAACCTGCTTTTTCAATAGCTTCGATAACTGTTTGAATAGCTTCTTCATTTGATTTTAAGTTAGGAGCAAATCCACCTTCGTCACCTACAGCAGTATTTAATCCTTTATCATGTAATACAGCTTTTAAATTATGGAATACTTCAGCACCCATACGAATTGCTTCTTTGAATGTAGGAGCTGAAACTGGCATAATCATAAATTCTTGGAAATCAATGTTGTTATCAGCATGTGCTCCACCATTGATAATATTCATCATTGGTGTAGGAATAACATGAGCATTTGCTCCACCAATATAACGATATAATGGCATACCTAATGAATCAGCAGCACATTTAGCAGCGGCAAGAGAAACACCTAAGATAGCATTTGCTCCAAGTTTTCCTTTATTATCTGTACCATCTAAATCAATCATTGCCTGATCGATTTCTCTTTGAGCAAAAACATCATATCCTAATAATTCAGGAGCAATCACTTCGTTTACATTTTTAACAGCTTGTAAAACACCTTTACCTAAATAACGTGATTTGTCTCCATCTCTTAATTCTACTGCTTCATAAATTCCTGTAGAAGCTCCACTTGGTACGATTGCTCTACCAAAAGCTCCACATTCACTTCTAACTTCAACTTCAACAGTTGGATTTCCACGAGAGTCTAATACTTCGCGTGCTTTAATACTTTGAATTAAATCCATTTTAATACTTCCTTCTTTCATTTTTGTTTTGTTTGTGTTTGTGATTTTTGTTTGTAATCTGGTATCAATAAAAAATGATTTATTAACACGAAGTTAGCTGTAACTAACCGTCTATAAGTTAGCATATACTAACCTTATGTGTCAACCCTTTTTGACTACTTTTTTTCAACTTCAAATACTATTTTGTCCCTTTTTTTATAAAATATTCTTTGATAGATACAAAAAAATTTCTTTTTTCATTTATTTATCTTTCTTGTTTCATTGACTTTCTTTAATCGACACTTTATAATTTGTTCAGGTGAATTCCTTCACCTGAAGGAAGAAATTTATGTAGTTTTACGTTATTTCTTTTTTAATGTTTGTGATCATTAATGTGATGAAAGGAGAAAATAAAAAATGATTTATTCACATGAAGTTGAAGAAATGTGCACTGTAAATCGTGGTGCATCACACGGATGTGCTCCTATTCCTGAAGAAGGAAAATGGGTATATTCAAGAGAAATCAAAGATATTTCTGGTTTAACACATGGTATTGGTTGGTGTGCTCCACAACAAGGTGCATGTAAACTTACTTTAAATGTTAAAGAAGGTATCATTGAAGAAGCATTAATCGAAACTGTTGGATGCTCAGGTATGACTCACTCTGCTGCTATGGCTAGTGAAGCATTAGTTGGTAAAACTTTATTAGAAGGTTTAAATACTGACTTAGTTTGTGACGCTATTAACACAGCTATGAGAGAATTATTCTTACAAATCGTTTATGGACGTACTCAATCAGCATTCTCTGAAGGTGGATTACCTGTAGGTGCTGGTCTTGAAGACTTAGGTAAAGGTTTAAGATCAATGGTAGGTACATCATACTCTACTAAATTAAAAGGACCTCGTTACTTAGAATTAACTGAAGGTTACATTACTCGTATCGCTTTAGATACAAATGATGAAATTATCGGTTACGAATTCGTTAACTTAGGTAGAATGATGGAAATGATTAAAGATGGAAAAGATGCTAATGAAGCTTTAGAAGCTGCTAAAGGTAACTACGGTAGATTCAACGATGCTGCTAAATACATCGATCCAAGAAAAGAATAATAGGAGGATACGAAAAAATGGCATTATTTGAAAGTTATGAAAGAAGAATTGATCAAATTAACGCTGCATTAGCTAAATATGATATCAAATCAATCGAAGAAGCAAAAGCTATTTGTGATGAAAAAGGTATCAACGTTTATGATATCGTAAAATCTACACAACCAATTTGTTTCGAAAACGCTTGTTGGGCATATACAGTTGGTGCTGCTATGGCAATTAAAAATGGTGATACTAAAGCAGAAGATGCTGCTAAAACAATCGGTGTTGGATTACAATCATTCTGTATTCCAGGATCTGTTGCTGATGATCGTAAAGTAGGTTTAGGTCATGGTAACTTAGGAGCAATGTTATTAAACGAAAATACTCAATGTTTCGCTTTCTTAGCTGGACATGAATCTTTCGCTGCTGCTGAAGGTGCAATCAAAATTGCTGAAAAAGCTAACAAAGTAAGAAAAAATCCATTAAGAGTTATCTTAAATGGTTTAGGAAAAGATGCTGCTAAAATCATCTCAAGAATCAATGGTTTCACTTATGTAGAAACTCAATTCGATTATTTCACTGGAGAAGTTAAAGAAGTATCTAGAACTGCTTATAGTGATGGTCCACGTGCTAAAGTTAACTGCTATGGTGCAGATGACGTACGTGAAGGTGTTGCTATCATGCATAAAGAAGGTGTAGATGTATCAATCACTGGTAACTCTACTAACCCTACTCGTTTCCAACATCCTGTTGCTGGAACATACAAAAAAGAATGTATTGAACAAGGTAAAAAATACTTCTCAGTTGCATCTGGTGGTGGAACTGGACGTACTTTACATCCTGATAACATGGCTGCTGGTCCTGCTTCTTATGGTATGACTGATACTATGGGACGTATGCACAGTGATGCTCAATTTGCTGGTTCTTCATCAGTTCCTGCTCACGTAGAAATGATGGGATTAATCGGTATGGGTAACAACCCAATGGTTGGAGCTACTGTAGCTGTTGCTGTTGCAATTGAAGAAGCTTGTAAATAATTAGGGTTTTCCTAAAAAAGCTAAAAAGTCTTGATTTTATCAAGACTTTTTTTGTTATATTAATTCTTTATCATATCAAAATATTTGTTTTTTAGTTATAATATAGTTAGGTGATAAATATGTACAAAAGTTTTCAAATAAAATCAAATTATGATCAACTAAAATTAGATGGCATTATTATTTCTTGTGAAAACCCAAAAGGAATTGTACAAATTTCTCATGGTATGTGTGAGCATAAAGAGAGATATATCGACTTTATGAATTTCTTATCAAATCAAGGATATTTATGTATTATTCATGACCATCGTGGGCATGGAAAAAGTATAAAAGACAAAAATGATTTGGGGTATTTTTATGATAATGGTCATCTAGCAATTGTTGAAGATCTCCATCAAATTACTTTGATGATTAAACAACAATATCCTTATCTCCCACTCTATCTTTTAGGACATAGTATGGGGTCTTTAGTCGTGCGCTGTTTTTGCCAAAAGTATGATCAAGATATTGATGGTTTAATTGTTTGTGGAAGTCCTAGTGATAATCCTCTTGCTCCTATAGGAATAAAAATAGCTCGTATCTATTCAAAAGTCAAAGATGATCATTATCGTCCTCAATTAATTCAAAATTTAAGTTTTCAAGCTTTTAATAAAAGGTTTCATACAGATATTCCTAACAGTTGGATTTGTAGTGATGAAAATATTGTAGATTCTTATAACAAAAATCCTTTATGTTATTTTACTTTTACCGCAAATGGCTTTGAATCTCTCTTTAATCTTGTAATAAATACATATCATAATGAAAACTGGACAATGTCTAATCCCTCTTTACCTATTTTATTTATTGCTGGTAAAGATGATCCTTGCATTACAAATGAAGTAAAATTCAACAAAGCTGTTTCCAACATAAAATCTAAAGGTTATATGTGTGTAGATTCCTATCTTTTTGAAAATATGCGTCATGAAATTTTAAACGAAAAGCAAAATCAGCTTGTATATCAATATATATTAGATAATTTAAACGCATGGCAAACAAATATATAAAAATTGTAATTTGAAATACTTATTAATCATTTAGATTATTTTTCAAATCATACCGTGATATAATAAATTAAATAAAAATGACTTGAAAGTGGCGATTAAGATGAACAAAGAAATAAATAATAATCTTCCTCTTAATATAATTGATATTTTTAACGCTTTGGAAAATAACTTCAGCAAAATTTATACAGTTGATTGACAAACAAAAAGTATTACCATTTATCGTTATAAAAATTCAAACATGAACGATGAAGAATTTCCTAAAGATGTTCTTCCTTTTGAAGAAGAAATAAAAAAATATATTGATAAATATGTTTTAGGAGAAGATAAAGAAGCTCATGTTTCAACATCCTCTTTTTATCGTCACTATAAAGATAAATATGATGTGATGAATGATAATTATAAAAGGATCTTAAATCAATATATACATAGTAGTCAAAATCACAATTATGAAGATGTCTTCATTAATTTATTTAATATGAGTAAAGAGCTTCATTATTTAATAAAATTCTTTTGATTATACCGGTATTAATTCTTTAGGAGATTTTGTCTACCAATATTCCTATAATACTGTTATTTGGATGTGTAAAAGAAAAAACATCCAATTTGAAGATAAAGATCTTCTTTTATTAGATGTTTTTTGTGGTGGCGCTTCTATCATGTACCAACATTATATTCTTGGTAAGTTTGATTTGTCTCCTCAACAAGCTGGTAAAACACTTTATCAAATGTTTCCTGACGTTTTTAAAATTTCATGGTAAAAAATCAATTACTTTTCATTTTCTTTTAAAATTTGATGCTCCTTTAATAATTTTTCAATAACCGTTCCTTTAATACTTCTTATTAAAGGCTTTTTGATTATATTTAAAGGACCTAAATTCATCTCTAAGGGTGATTTACCATCCATTAATTTTACTGAACTGTCTAAAAGTTCTCGAATATCATAAACACTGCCCCATACTTCTGGAACACCTCGATCAACACCTAATAAACCATAAACAGCTTCCATCGCTGTTCTTACCGAATATTCTGTAGTAAATACAGTATCTCTTGGTGTATGTGCAAATTGTCCTAAAAAGGCAAAATTAATTGCATCTTTGACAATAACATCCGGACGATCTTCTTTTCTTCTTGGCATAAAGAAAGCTGTAATATAAGGCATCATAGTTGGTATACAGATAGCACTGTTGGTTGCATAGTCTTCAATGTATTTTTCTGGTACACCAAGGTGATACAACCATTCCATGGTAATTTCTTTTCCTGTACAATCTTTCATTGGCTTTTTAACATAATCTCCTGTTGTATCAGTAAATAATCCATAAACCCACACACAGACTTTATCTTTATCTTGTTGTTTAAATTGGCCTTGACGATTAATGGTCCAACTTAAAAGCCATGATGAATCTTGACAACTGACAATTCCACCTGTAACAACATGTCCTGTTTTAGGATCTCTTTTACAAATATTCGTAATATAGGGAATAATCTTATCATCTAATGTTGTAACTGTTGCCGATTCCCAATTTGTTTTTTGAATATCACTACAGAATTTTTCAGGATGGCCAAAAGATTTATCTTGTTTAGCAATATTTTTCCATAAATTCCAACATCCACTTGTTCGTATTTCTGCATTTCCATTAGGAGCATGATTTTGATCTCCATAAATTGTACCCTCTGTACAGCTTCCATTGGTAATTAAAACCAAATCATTTTCGCTAAGGGAAATTCTTTTTTCTTTTCCTTTTACGTTACATTCAATCGTTTTAGCAACTTTTTTATCAGGTTTAATATCAAATAAAACATTCGTTACCTCTGTGTTAAATTGAAAATCAACCCCATGTTTTTCAAGATACTTTTGCATTGGTAAAATAAGTGATTCATATTGATTATAACGCGTAAATTTTAAAGCGCTAAAATCAGGTAAGCCCGAAATATGGTGAATAAAACGTTGAAAATAAAGTTTCATTTCTAAAGCACTATGCCAATTTTCAAAGGCAAACATGGTACGCCAATACATCCAAAATGTTGAATTAAAAACTTCTTCATCAAAAACATCTTCAATCGTTTTATCATAAAGATCTTCATCTTTTGTCATAAACAGTTTCATGATTTCCATGCAACCTTTTTGACTTAAATTAAATTGTCCATTGGTTTTAGCGTCTTGTCCCCTGTTAATGGTTGCACGACATAAAGAATAATTTGGATCTTCTTTATTAAGCCAATAAAATTCATCTAATACACTGGCATCTTTGATTTCTAGTGAAGGAATACTTCTAAATAGATCCCATAAACATTCAAAATGATTTTCCATTTCACGACCACCACGCATGATATAACCTCTAGAAGGATCAAAAATACCATCACAGGCACCACCAGCAATATCCATTGCTTCTAAAATATGAATATTTTTTCCAGGCATTTGTCCATCTCTTACCAAGAAACAAGCTGCCGCTAAACTTGCTAGACCACTTCCTATTAAATACGCATTTTTATTTTCAACACCTTCTGGTTTTTTAGGTCTGGCAAAAGCTTCATAATTTCCATTTGTATAATAAATTCCTTTATCATTTTTATCATACTTTCCTAATTCTGTATTTCGATACGTATTTATCTTTTCATCCTTTTTATTATTCTTTACTTTTTTAGCAACAAGGATTGCTGATGAAACGGCCGTCGCTGTTGTTGCAGCAATCGTTAAACTTTTACGATTCATAAACAACTCCACCTTTCTTTTTACACTTCAATCATAGCATTCCCTTATTTTAGATAAAATTTACAATAAAAAAGAAATGATAAATTTTTTATCATTTCTTCCTATTTGTAAAGTTTTGTATCGATAAATCGATTGTTCCTAATACCGTCATTTCTAAATCATCTAGAATCATTTGATAATCTTCATCCATTCCCGAATCAATCCAATCCAACATTACACCAACAAACCCATATTTATAAAAATGAGCAATAAAATCCTTTTGTTGATTTAAAATAAAAATATCTTTACTTCTTTCTTCAACAACAGATTCTATCAATTCATGAACAAGTTTGAATAATATCTTTTCAATTTTATCTCGAAAAATATCATGATAGACATTTAGAATAAATGGTTTATTAATATAAACCGCTTCAAAAATATTAGAAAGTCCTTCTTTACAATGCGCATAATTTTTCTTTTCATTCAAAGCTTTTCGAGCATCTTCTATTAAAATCCATTCTATTAAATCATACAAATCTTGAAAATGATAGTAAAAAGCTATGCGACTTATATGACATTTATCCGTAAGATCTTTAATCGTTATTTTATGAAATGTTTTTTCTAATAAAAGTTCTTTAAATGCATCTTCTAATTGTAATTTTGTTCTATTTGACATATTTATCAATTCCTTTAAACAATCTTTTACTTGTTTTGGTGGATTCTTCTTATAAAGCAAACCATAAGGCATCTGATAGTCCCATTCAACTGGTAAAGTAATTAAAGAAGGATGGATATTATCCCAAGCATCCAATGTTAATAAAAGACAGCCCTCTTCTTCACAACGATTAAAAGTATCTAAATCATAAAAATAACCAACATCCTCTAAAATAATTTGAGGATAGAATGTTTGCATATCCTTTCTAAAATCATCAAGATTTAAACAATCTCCACTGCTGACACATAAAAGTTTTTCATTATATAAATCCGTAATTGATAGTTTTTCCTTTTTTGCAAGTGGATGACTTCTAGGCAGAGCTACACAAACATTATAAGTTCCTAATTGTTTGCAAGAAGCAAAAGAAAGAATTGGATTTGAATTAAACGCACCAATTAAAAAATCAAATTTTGTCCCTAATGATTGATACACTTCCATAATTTTATCATAATCATCTTCATAAGGAACAACACGCAATTTATAACGTTGAGATAAGGTTGGTATACTATGACATAAATCAATATGAATCATAGAAGATGTTTTCTCTTGGATTTTATTTAAATAATTATCTAAATTTTCGATAAGTATTTTAGCTTCATCATAAACTTTTTGTCCCTATACTGTCAATTTAATGCCACGATGGGTACGATTGACTAATTTTACATGGAGATGTTCTTCTAATGCATTTATTTGTTTCATGACACTTGCTGTTGTAATATACATCTTTTGCGCCACTTTAGAAAAACTTCCCAATTCCACTACATAGACAAAGGTTTTTAAAAGAGGATTATACACGGTATCTTTCAGTATTTACTTTTGGTAAATACATTGTATCCTAGATGGTTATTCTAATTAATAGAGAATAATAACGCTATTAAAAAATATTTAGTAGAACGTCATCCTCATGATTGTTATATGCTCGCTTCTAAACTTCCAGTTTTTTCTATTCAAAAGGAAGAAGTTGTCCAAATTTTTAATCAACAATTAGAAAACTGTGGTGTTGAATATTTTGATTATTTCTTATTACACAATATGAATATTCATCATTACAATAGTGTTGTTAAAAGCTGTAAAATGTTTGAACATATGCAAGAATGGAAAAAAGCAGAAAAAATTAAACATATCGCTATTTCTTTCCATGATAGTGCCGATGTTCTTGATTTGATTTTAAGCGAACATCCAGAAATTGAAGCTGTTCAAATTGCTTTAAATTACTATGATTGGAATAGTGCATTTATTCAAGCAAAAGCATGTTTTGAAGTTATTAGAAAATATCAAAAACAAGTAATTATTATGGAACCTGTTAAAGGTGGTATGCTTGCCAATCCGCCAAAAAATAGTAACTTAACAGCAGATGCTTCTCTTGCCTTACGTTTCTGTGGAGAATTAGATGGGGTTCTTGCTATTTTATCAGGAATGTCTAATTTGACACAAGTCAAACAAAATATTGAAAGCATGAAAGACTTTCAACCTTTATCAAATGAAGAAAAAGCATACATTGAAAAATTAACTGTTGCTTATAAACAAGGTGGACCTTTAGGAAATATTGATTTTAATCAATACAAAGATGTTAAACCTCATGGTATTTCTTTAGCCTCTCTTTTAGAAACTTATAACAGTTGCATGATTTAACCTAATCCAGGATTTGCGGCTGAACTTAATTATTACTCAATTGAAAAAGCTAAAAATCATTTATTATTAAAAGATTCAAGCTTAGAAGTAGAAGATGAAAAGTTAAATCATCTTATAAAAGAAGCTGATGAATTTTTAGCAAGTCATTCATTTGCAAATTATAATAGCAAATTAAAATAGAGTTCAATTCAATTTGAACTCTATTTTTCTTAATTGATTGCTTCTTTTCCTGTTTCCCCTGTACGAATACGAAGAGCACTTTTTAAATCAAAGCTGATGATCTTACCATCTCCAGGATGTCCTGTATAAGCTGCTTTTTGAATAGCTTCAATTGTCTTCTTTTCCCAATTTTCATCACTTACAACAATTTCAAATTTAATTTTAGGAAGCATATTAATTTCAACTTCTTGTCCTCGAACAATTTCAAGATATCCTTTTTGTTTACCACAGCCCATCACTTGATAAATTGTAATTCCATGAACTTCAATTTCTGAAAGTGCTTCTTTAACATCTTCTAATTTTTCTTCACGTACAATCGCTTCTATTTTAATCACTTTCCATTCCTCCTAATCTAAACCATTAAATGATGGATAAGCTGTTTCATTGTGTTCAGATAAATCTAAACCTACTTGTTCATCACGTTTTTCAACTCTTAAAGGTGTAAACAAACAAACAAGTCCAATACAAATAAGTGTTCCTACAACAGCTACAACAATTGTTACTAAAATACTGATTACTTGTACAATAAATAGGTGTGTATCACCAAAGAATAAACCATTCCACTTAGCTACTGAATTAATAGAAGTTTGAGTAAACAAGCCTGTCGCAAGTCCTCCCCAAACACCACCAATACCATGACAACCAAAAGCATCTAAAGCATCATCATAATCAAATTTTTGTTTAACTTTAGAAATCATAAAATAGCAAATTGGGCTTCCTACAAAACCAATGATCAATGAAGCCCAAACAGGTACAAAACCTGCTCCTGGCGTAATAGCAACAAGTCCTACAACAAGACCTGTCACACACCCTACAAGTGTGGGCTTTTCAGCCATAAGAATATCCATCATCATCCAAGAAAGCATACCAGATGCTGCAGAAATAGCTGTTGTCGCAAAAGCATGAATGGCAAGACCATCCGCTTTTAAAGCACTTCCGGCATTAAAGCCAAACCATCCAAATAAAAGTAAACTTGCACCTAAAACAACAAAAGGAATATTATGGATACGATAATTGGCTTTTCCATAATCCTTTCTCTTTCCTAAAACTAAACACAAAACAAGTGCGCTTACTCCTGAAGAAATATGAACAACATTTCCTCCAGCGAAATCAACAGAACCTATTTTAGCAAGAAATCCCCCAATTCCCCACACCATATGTGCCATTGGATAATAAACAAGCGTAGACCAAAAAATAATAAATAAAAATAAAGCTTTAAATTTCATTCTTCCAGCAACTGCCCCTGTAATTAAAGCTGGTGTAATGATTGCAAACATCATTTGAAACATTGCAAAGCCCAAATCAGGAATTGTTGAAGCATACTCTCCAACTTTACCAGTAAGACCAACAAGTCCTAAATGACTTAAATCACCAATAATACCTAAATGATCCACTCCAAAAGCAAGTGAGTAACCAAATAAAACCCACATAACCGTCGCAATACCAATTACAAAAATAGATGTCATCATCGTATTGACAACATTTTTTCTTCGAACCATCCCGCCATAGAAAAAAGCAAGGCCTGGTGTCATCAAGAGTACGAGTGCACTACAAATCATCATGAATCCTGTATCCCCTGTATCAATCATATCAATTCCCCCTATTTCATGAATTTGTTATACAGTATAAATGATTATTTATTATCATGCAAGTATTTTATTACCAAAGTGTATCTATATAAAGAAAAAACTTGAGCAAAAATACTCAAGTTTTCCTTTTAAATTTATTGATATTTCCATGCATTTGATTGCATTTGCATATCAACCATATGTTTATAAATCCCCTTTTGTTGTTTTAATTCTTGTGGCTTCCCTTGTTCAGCAACAACACCCTCTTTTAAAACAACAATTTTATCAACACCATCTACTGTTCTCATTCGATGTGCAATAACTAAAACTGTTTTATTTTCAATTAATTTAGAAATAGATTCTTGAATCAATGATTCATTATCTACATCTAATGAAGCTGTTGCTTCATCCATTAAGATAATTGGAGCATCTTTTAAGAAGGCTCTAGCAATAGAAATTCTTTGTCGTTGTCCTCCTGATAATTCAGAACCATTTTCACCAATCATTGTATTCCATTGATCAGGCATTTTTTCAACAAATTCATCACAATGCGCTAATTTTGCTGCAGCAATTACTTCTTCATCCGTTGCATCTTTTTTACCAATACGAATATTTTCCATAACTGTATTATTAAATAATGTTACATCTTGGAAAACAATTGAATAAAGTTCTAAAAGCTTTTCAGGTTCAACCTTTGAAATATCCATACCACCAACTGTAATCATTCCTTGATCGACATCCCAAAAACGTGCCGCAAGTCGAGAAATAGTTGTTTTACCGCCACCACTTGGTCCAATTAAAGCTGTAACTTCTCCTTGTTTTGCGACAAATGATACGTCAGATAACACTTTTTCTTTTTGATTATAAGAGAAAGCGACATGATCGAATACAATATCATAACCTTCATTTGTAAGAGTGTCCACACCTGTTTGTTCATCGTGTGATAAAATTTCATCCATACGTTTACAATTTGTATCAAGACTAATCATTGCAGATAAGTTTTGTAAAGAAATTTGTAAAGGCTCATACATACGTGTTACAACAAGTAAAAACATAAAGAATGTAAGAACTGTGATTTCACCTTTGACTAATAAATAACTTCCTACGAGTGCAACTGTTCCCATACCAAGTTTTAAAATCATTTGAGCACTGCAAACAAAAGCCGCATTGGTAAATTCCGCAAAGATAGCATGATTTTCTACAGCTTTGATTTTTTTATTAAGAGATTCCATATACGTATCACACATATTATTCGATCTTAAATCTCTTAATGTTTCTAAACCTTCTTGAATACCATCTAAACAATTAATACGATATTCATTGGTTTTTTCATGTGTTTTACGTAATGCTTTTCTTGAATAAAGAACAATCGCAAAAGCAATAGGCATCACCCAAACAGCAGCAAGTGCCATACGAAAATCAAAGAAAAATAAACTCATGACAATAATTGTCGTTGAAATCATGGCTCCTATTAATTCAGGAATCCAATGAGAACTTGCTGTTTCTAAAAGAGCACAGTCAGACATAATCGTATTTGTAAGATCCGCTAAATCTTTTTTACCAAAATAAGATAAAGGAAGTTTTCTTAACTTTTCTGCAAGTGTACGACGTCTAACACCACTTTCAATATATGTTGATAAAAAAGTAGCACGATATTGAAAAATTGTAGTTAAAGCAATACAAATCAAGATTACAACACTCTCAACACTAAAGAAAGTAAGTTTTTCTTTAGGTAATTGTTGATCTAATAAATAAGATGATAATACATAAAGTAGTCCCACAGGGAGCATTAAAACAAGATTAGAAAGTGTCACTGCCACAAAGGCTCTTATCATGTCTTTTGCTCCTTTAGAAGATAAAGCATATTTATGTTTTAATTTTTCAATCATTATTCTTCGTCCCCTTTTTGTACTTTCCATTTTACAGATTGATTATATTGATGCCACATATGTGCATAAACACCTTTTGTCTCTAACAGTTCTTCATGTTTACCACTTTCAACAATATGTCCATTTTCTAATACATAAATACAATCTGCATTTGTAATCGTTGATAAACGATGAGCAATCATGACAACCGTTTTATTTTTTGAAAGTTTTTCAAAAGCTTTTTGAACAAGTACTTCATTATCAGGATCAGCAAAAGCGGTTGCTTCATCTAAAATAAGAATTGGAGCATTCTTTAAAAAAGCTCTAGCAATAGATAATCTTTGACTTTCTCCCCCAGAAACATAAACACCTTTTGAACCTATAACTGTATGAACTCCATCAGGAAATTTATCAATAATATCTTGACATTGAGCATCCTTTAAAGCTTGAATGACTTCTTCATCGCTTGCTTCTGGTCTTGACATACGAATATTTTCTAAAATACTCATTTTAAGTAAACGACTATCTTGGAAAACATAAGAGACTTGATTCATTAATTCTTTTTGTTCAATATCTTTGACATCAACATGCCCTATTTTAATACTTCCTTCATTTACATCCCAAAAACGAGAAATAAGAGAAGCTACGGTTGTTTTACCACAACCACTTGGTCCAACTAAAGCAACATGTTCTCCCGATTTAATATGCATGCTTAAGTTGTCAATGGCTTTAGTTGAAGCGTCTTGATACGTAAAGCTGATATTTTCTATATCAATAGAAGCATCACTTGGTATTTGTGTTTGTTTACTTTCAGGTAAAGGTTGTACCTTCATAATTGAATCCATACGATTTAAAGCATCTTCTACAAGCATTTGTGATTCACCTGCATAAGCAACTTTCATTAAAGTTGTTGTTAAAATAGATGTAATTAAAATATAGAAAAAGAGATTCAAAATAAATTGATCTGTAATAGTATTTCCTGCAAATAAATAAGCAGCAATAATTAACGCCGCAAAGATTCCATTAGCAAAAGTTGTAAAACATACCATTGGTTTCATCATACTCTTTGTATAATCTAACGTCCATTTTTCATATTCATCGATTGCTTCTTTAAATCTTTTAAAAGAGAAAATTGTTTGTCCAAATGTTTTAACAACAGGTACCCCTCTTACATATTCAACAGCTTCTGATGACATCGTTTCCAAAGCATTTTGATATTGTTTCATATCTTCTGCCATCTTTGGCCCCATCATCGCTGTAAACATTAAGACAAAAGCAATAATTGCTGGAATAAGACTCATTAAACCTAGTCGCCAATCAAAGATTGCCATCATAATAAGTAAACCAATTGGTGTTGCTTTAGAAACAACTTTATCTGGCACATTATGTGCTAAAAAGGTTTCTGTTGTGGCACTTGATTCCATTACGATTTTTCTAATTTTTCCACTTCCTTGACTTTCAACATAGCCAAGAGGAAGTTTCATAATGTGTTCCATCATTTTCGTTCTCATTGTCGCTTGTACTCTAAAGGCTGCTTTATGCGAACACATTAAGGCTGCGATATAAAAAACCATAGCTAATAACGCAAATAAAACTGCATGCCATCCATAACTTTTAATATGGATTGCTTCATTAAAGTTTGGTCTTACTTCTAGTACCTCTTTGATGATACGCCACATATCATAAAAAGGAACCAAAGCAATAAAGGCACTGATTGCAGCTAAAATACATGAAGCATAAACATAATACTTATGATTTCCTGCAAAGTGCATTAACTTCGATAATGTACTCTCTTTCTTTTCTTTCATAAAATTCCTCCTATTAGTTAGTTTTTGCTAACTATCGATGTTAACTTTAGACAGGTTTCCCTGTCTATTTACTCATCAATTCCCATAACTGCTTTCCAGCCAGCAACATTAAATAACTTTGTGCTATTCATAAATGATTGAGCTTCTTTATAGGAACAATCATGTGCAACAAGTTCATACATCGTTTGCCATCCTGCCCGGCAAAATACATGAATAAAGAATGGATCTACTGTAAAACCTTCTTTACCATATTTATCAACAAGCTCTTGGTAATAGGATTCTTCGATTTTTCCAAGTTCATCTAAAAAATGTTCATATTGAGAACCGGTAGAACAACAAAAAATCAATTTAAACTCTGTAAAATGTTGATAAATATAATCTAAAACAAAATCTGTGCCTTCCTCTCCTTCATAATTAGCTTGATTAAGATCAGGACTATAAGTTGCTTTTTGAATACTCTCGAGATAAATATCCATCAACCCATCCGCTGTTTCTTTGACGATTGCTGAAAACAAACCTTCTTTATCTTTAAAACGAGTATAAATAGAATTTGTACTAACTCCGCTTTTGGCAGATATATTTCTTAGACTTGCTTTCATAAATCCTTTTTCTAAAAATTCTTCTGTTGCACTTTTTAATAGGTTTTCTGTAACACCTACGGTTTCTTGCCTCATAGATTGCCCCCATCATTAAATAACACTGTTATTATAACACTGTTATTTTAAAACGTCAATATTCTTTCGCTACCAAAAAGATGATATAATTATAGATAAGGAGGCATTTCTATGACTTATAAAATTGCTTTTTTTCATCTGATTGGCTTTTTGAAATTGCCCAAGAAAAACAAAATGCGATCAATCAATTTTTAAATGATTATCAAGATATATCCATTGATATGTTTGAAATCTTTGGAAATTACGGTCTTGTTCACCCTATGGATAGCTTATTAGAACTCTATAAGCTTCCCGATATTAAAGATTATGACGTTTTGATTTTTCAAACAAACTCCAATTTTTATAAAGATTATCGCCAACAAATGATTGATGAAGCTCATAAATATCATATTCCTGTTGTTTCTATTAACGATCCTATTAAAGATTGCGTTTATGTAGGAACAGACAATCAACAAGCCATTTATAAACTTACTCAAACAATTTCAGCTGAAAGAAATTGTCAAAAAGTAGCTTATGTTTCTGGACCTATGTCTTCAAGAGAAGCACGACTTAGAAAAGCAGACTTTTTACAAGCAACTAAAGATTTAGAAGATATTCAAATCATTGAAGGTGCGAGTTGTGGTTATCCAACAAATGAAAAAGATGATTCTGAATTAAAAAAAGAATATTTATCTTATACTTATCATAGTAATTGTTTTTTTGAATCAACAGAACGTTTAGAAACACTCTTATCTCAGACATCTCATTTTTATGATTTATTTGATGTTTTTGAAAAAGAATCACAAAATTTTGGATATAAACAAATTTATCTGGTTATGAATTCAAAATATATTGATGAAATATCTGAAAATATTATTCATTTTTCTGATAAAATGTATTTAATGGGTATGACTTATCACAAAAATTCACCTGATGAAAAACATATCTATCAAGAATTTTCTAAAAAAGAAGTTCTTCCTCAAGAATATAAATCACGTTATATGATTTATACTTCTTTAAGTAATAATGGTGTCGCTATTGGTTATTTAGCTTTTGATAATTACTCAAAAAATATTTCTATTAATTATATGACAATTATCTTAAAGCTATTAGGTCTTACTATTAAAAGTATACGAAAAAAACATGTTTTAAGTTTATTAAACAAGGAATTAGAAAATCTTTATGTTAAAGATTCATTAACCCATCTGAAGGTAGTGGGTTTCCGCCTATGGCAAACGAAAGGATTTAATTTATGAATCAACTAGAAAAAAAATTTATTATCAACTCATTGAAAAAGATCAACAAGCATTGATTTATTTTATTGATATGGATTTTATGAAAAAAACAAACGATCTTTATGGACATGATATGGGTGATAGTGCTATTAAAGAAATTGCTTCTATTATTTTAAAAGTCATTTCTAAAGAAGATATTGCGATTCGTTATGGTGGTGATGAATTTGTTATCATTACCAATTATTCATCGAAAGATCTTTCTACAAAAATAACTGATGAAGTGTTTTCTTTTTTGAATACCCACATTCCACAGGTGATTATCAAAATAAGAAATGATAGTTTAAATTTTTTTGGCTTTTATGTGTAAAAATGGTTTCAATAATTGGATTGACCTGTTGATTATGGGTAATTTAATCAAAATTAATTATATTAATTACGTTTTTCTTAAAAAGATCTAATTTTGAATATGATATATATGGAGGAAATTTTTGATGAAAGTTTTTAAAGAAATAATTGCTTATTTTAGTCATATGAATAATAAAAGAAGAACTTTAGTGTGGTATATTATATCATTGAGTATTGTTTTGATAGAATATCTTATTAACTCTAGACTAGACAAATTTGTCTACTTTCATCCGTTCATTAGTATAGTAATAAATATAGTTCTCTTAATAGATTTATTTTTTATACCTATTACTTTTATAGCAATTGATATATTAAAAGCACAAAAAAATTCTATTATAAAATTTTTTCAAATTATTTTATCAGGAATTGGTATAGGACTGTTATCTTTTACGGTTATTTTTGTTTACTCTTTCTTTAATAAATCATCATTTAACATTGATAGTGTAAGTATAGATTTTAGAAGTGATAAAATATATGTTGAAAATGTAGTTTGGTTAGAGGATAGTCACCATGTAGATGTGTATCAAATCGAAAACGCATTTTTTGTAAGGCGGATTGACAGTTATAAATTATAAAATGATAATGTTTTTTGAATCCCCATAATCAACAGGTGACGATTTAAGAGAAATGTGGAGCAGAAATATTCAGGATATATACTATCTGTCTATGACTGATAGGAAATGATTTCTGTAGGTATTTCTTGATTTTATCCATAACAGTCTTTCGCATATTTCTGTGGTTAAATCTATACTCCTGTTCATTCAGGAATAAAGGCATCTCTCTTTTAGTTATTCCATGATATATACCAGTAATATTATTTTTAATATTACCGATTATTATATTTAACCAGAGTAGTCTATGATTCTTTTCTTCGTAGCTGATCTTCTCGTTCTTTACCTGAATCTCTTCATTTAATGTATTAAAGCCTTTCTCGCCATCTGTATTAAGCAATGCAGCATGTGTTAATATACAACATTGTTCTATATTTTTCTTAAGTGACAGACCAGTATAATCATTGATGCGTCTTAACTTAATAAATCGGGGATAGTTATTCCCTTTATCTGTAGATAGAATACCAAGAATAGGCTGTTGCTCACTTGCACGACCCGCATTATTCTTGGATTTTGCACCAATATTAAAGACATCCGCCTCATAGAAAAGGCTGTTGAGCAGCTTCTCTGAATTGCTTAGTGACATAAGATTCTACACTTGTTCTCTAGAAGAAGTGCAGTCTTGTGGTTAACATCTAGTATTGAACATAAATTTATTGCACTGATTCCTTTATTTTCATTAAGGAAAAGGAAAACACCTAACAGAAGTTTGTATAGATCAAGTTTGCAGCTCTGAAAAATAGTGCCTGAAAGCAGAGAATGTTGCTTATGGCATGAGCTACATTCAAGAACATATGAAGTCTTGGTCTTTCCTACACGCTTGACTAGGTAATACTTATGACATCCGCAACGGTCACATGAAAATCCCCCAGGCCATTTCATGGATTTGAAGAATTCAATACAGTTACCAATATTGTTTGAATAATTTTGAGTGAACTGATAAAGAGAAGCTTTCTTTGGCTTTAATACTTTATTTGACATGTGGTTATACCTCCATCTGATTTCTAATCTAATTATAGAACGGATGGAAAATCCATGTATTCAATTCAGCTTCATGAACGCCGTCCAATCGGTGCTTATAGAATTTAATTTTCACTAACCTGTAGGTATTCAAATTTTCTTTTAATAAAACAAAAAAATATCCTTTTTCACTTTCAACAAGTATTGGATATTATTTAGCACATCAAAATGATGATTTTGAAACAGCTATTAATCAAGCGGATGCTTTAATGTATCAGATAAAGAAAGACAAAAAAGCTCAAAGAAATTAATCTTGAGCTTTTTTTACATCTGATAAAAGTTTTTTAATTCTAACAAATGCTTCTTCAATATTTTCTTTAGATGAAGCAAAAGAAATTCTAACAAAATCAATAAAGTCCTTACCAAAACCACTTGCTGGTACAACAGCTACACCATAATCAAGTAACTTATCCGCAAATTCTTGTCCATTAAATCCCGTCTTAGAAACATCAACCATAATATAGAAAGCCCCATGAGGTTTAATGTATGAAAGATTTTCACATTGATCCAATTGTTCCATAATGAATGTTCTTCTTTCATGAAATGTTTGAATCATATGTTGAACTTCTTTTTTTACATCTTCTTGATCTATTGCTTTTGCCATTCCTATTTGCGCAAATGTCATTTGTGAAGTTGTTGTATATTGATGTACTTTTAAAATAGGCTCTATATTTTCTTGACTAGAAGCAATATATCCCATTCGCCAACCAGTCATCGCATATGCTTTTGAAAAACCATTAACAATAATTGTATAATCTTTCATGTTTTCAAATGAGGCAATAGAAACATATTGCTTTTCATAATCGAGTTGATTATAAATTTCATCAGCTAATATTAAAATATTGTTTTCTCGAGCTAGTTGGCATACCTTTTCTAATGTTTCCTTTTGATAAACAGCTCCTGTTGGATTACTAGGGTTATTGATAATCATCATTTTTGTTTTATTTGTAATTTTTGATTTCAATTCTTCTATATCAATTTGAAATTCATTACTTGCTTTTAATGGAATTTCTACAGGAATTCCCTCACATAATAAAACTGTATTTTGATAAGAAACGAAGGCTGGTGTAAATATAATAACTTCATCTCCTGGTTCAATAAAAGCAAGACATGCATTATTGATTGCTTCACTACAACCACAAGTCATAATGATTTCTTGATCACTATCATAATCAACTGTTGTTTGTTCCTTTAACAATTGAGCTACTTTTTGTCTTAAACCTAAATATCCTCGATTAGAACTATAATGCGTTTGATTATTATTTAAAGCTTCTATCGTTGCTTTCTTAATTCCTTCTGGTGTATTAAAATCAGGTTCTCCTGCACATAAAGATACAACACTTTTCCCTTGACTTTTTAATTTTTCAACCTTTTCCATAACAACACGAATAGATGACATTTGTACTTGATCTATTCTTTTAGCGTATATATTTTCTTTTTCCATTTTGACACTTCCTTTTTGATAACTATTATATACTAATTATCGTCAAATACACAACAAAACATCTTAAATAAAAATACCTAATTTCTATAAAATATATCTATAAATTTTCTTCTTAATATCTATTAGATTTATCTATTTTTTGTTTTTATAATAAAGATAAGGAGGATTATATTTATGAATAAAGAATTTGAAGGAAAATATGCTGTTGTAACAGGTGGTGCGGGAGGAATCAGCTTTGAAAGTGCCAAGATTCTTGCTCAAAAAGGTTTATCAGGAGT
>OGCO01002937.1_pt1 | contig 21120 bp, 12 predicted proteins | sample 1570171 | NCBI WGS metagenome assembly OGCO01 (sample SAMEA4370583, study PRJEB24528) | human gut metagenome
TCTTTTACCAGATTTACCATCGCGCCGATATCGGTCGTGATCTCACTCCGGACGCCGGTGGCACCTTGATTCATGGAGTGATTCCATGCGCTTTGCGAGATACCTGCATATCTCCGGCAACTAACGTATGCCCTACGTCGCAGAGTACTAGGCTGAAAATATATCCAGCTTTTGGCTGCGCCCTCAGCGGTCCATTTGGCAGCCTGCATCTCGACCCGGTTCTCAGCCTCCCGGACTCTCTGTGCGCGCATATGCTGCTTTGATCTCCGCTTCAACGGTTTTGGTGTGTTCGATTTTTCGTCAATATACTACGCATGGTATAAACTGTCAAATATTTTTTGAGAAAAATTAAATTTTTTTAAAATTATGCGATTCTTTGGAAGTATGTCCCAGCCTTGCCAGCAGCAAAATAGCGAAGAAAGTGATCATTTCCGATGCCAGGAAAGACAGCCAGACACCGTTCAGCCCAAACAGGCGCGCCAGTGTGACAGCGCAGGGGATGATAGCGACGGCCCCGCGCAGCAGAGAACCGGCGATGGCTGGTTTTGGCTGCGCGACGGCGGAAAAATAGGCAACCAGCAGGATGTTGATGCCAGCAAAGAGAAAGCCCAGGAAATACAGCCGGAGCCCGCTGTGGGCGTAATGCAGAAGTTCGGCGTTCTGCTCCTGGTTGAAGATCTGGATCAGTGGATCGGTCATGCTCCAGGTCAGCACCAGAATGAGCGCTTCCACGATTAGGCAGGCGATGACGCCCCAGGTCAGGAACTGGCGGCTCTGCGTGTGATCGCCTTTTCCGTAGCTCTCGCTGATGAGCGGCTGCGTGCCCTGCGCGAGTCCGTTGAACAGGCACATGGCAACGACGGAGAGATTGGCAGTGACGCCGTAAGCGGCGACACCGACATTTCCGGCGAGCCCCAGAAGCAGGAAATTAAAGACGATCGCGATCACGGCGGAGGATATTTCGCCGACAAAGGCGGATACGCCGAGCTGGCAGCAGGCGATCAGGTGGCGCAGGGATGGAGCGCGGAAATGAAATCCGACCTGATTGTGTTTTCCCAGGTAGTGCGTGCTGCAGATGATCATCGTCACTAGCGGGCAGAATGCTGTCGCCAGCGCCGCGCCGGTCAGTCCCAGACCTGCCGGAAACATGAAGACGTAGTCAAACACGATGTTGAACATACTTCCGGCGATGGAGCCGAGCATCGCGATCGCCGGAGCGCTGTCATTGCGCGCAAACGCCGTGAACGCGTAGTTGGACATAAAAAACGGCGAGGCAGTCAGAATAATGCGGAGATACTGCTTTCCGAGCGCGGTCAGCCCCGCGTCTGCGCCGAGAAGCTGCAAGATTTTATCCGGGATGAAAATGCCTGCCAGCACCAGCGGAATGCTGATGAGAATATCCCAGGTTACGGCGGAGAGAAAATAGAAGCTGGCGCTTTTGCCCCGCGCGCGGTCGATTGCATAACGGGTTGCCGATCCGATCCCGATCATGGCTCCAATCGCATAGATCAGCCCGTAAACCGGTAAAATCAGGTTTAAAACCGCCAGACCATCTGCACCGGAGTAGACCGAGATAAAATAGGTGTCTGCGAGGATGTAGACGGAAATTCCCAGCATGCCCGCCATGCTTTGGAAAATGTATTTAAAAAATTTCTGTAACATAAAAAATCTCCCTTGTATCTGTTCTCATAAACGGTAACGACCATTGTACCGAAGAATGAGAATAAATACAAGGGAGAATGTGTTTTTTACAGCGTCTTGGCCCGCTCTTTAATATTCTGGTGGAAGTTGATGATGTCATGCTCATACTCCTCATCCATCAGCGGCGAGGTAATCATAAAATCGGCAGTCGCTTTATTGTTGGCGATCGGGATATCGTAAACCTGGGCGATTCGAAGAAGCGCCTTGACATCCGGATCGTGCGGCTGGGCGGTCAGGGGATCGGAGAAGAAGATGATAAAATCAACCTGTCCCTCGACGACTTTTGCACCGATCTGCTGGTCGCCGCCCAGAGGACCGCTGTTATAGCCCTTGACCGGAAGCCCGGTATATTCCGTAATCATGCGGGCGGTTGTGCCGGTTCCGCATAAGAAATGTTTTTTGAGGATCTCTTTGTTCGCCTCACACCAGTCGATGAGTTCACGTTTTTTATTGTCGTGTGCGATGAGTGCAATATTTTTTTGTTTTCGAATTGTCATTGTTAAAAAATCCATAGAATCATCCTCCTTTGCCATGATTTTTGCATAGCATCTGGATATTGTCAAGAAAATACAAAACATTTCACAAAAAAATACGAATGTTTTTCGTGAGTACATAGAAAGAGGTGTGTTTTTCTGCGTACAGGAATTGCAAGAAACATAGAAAACATGCTATACTACGAGAATAGTGGAACAGGAGGAACGAAAAAGATATATGTCTGCTGAAAATACAACAAACACAGGGGCACAAGAGGCGGAGAACGCAGAGAAGTACGCGGTCGAAGTGAAAAATGTGACCAAGATATACAGGCTGTATGATAAACCGATCGACCGGCTGAAAGAATCGCTGAGCGTCAGCCATAAAGAATACCACAAGGATTTTTACGCGTTGAGCGATCTTTCCTTTACGGTTGAAAAAGGTCAGACGGTCGGCATCATCGGTACGAATGGTTCGGGGAAATCGACGATCCTTAAGATCATTACCGGCGTTCTCACGCCGACGACCGGCGAGGTGACGGTGCGCGGCAAAATTTCGGCGCTGCTGGAGCTGGGAGCCGGATTTAACCAGGACTACACCGGTATCGAAAATATCTATATGAACGGTACGATGATGGGATATACCAAAAAAGAGATGGATGCAAAGCTGCCGGAGATTCTCGATTTTGCCGAGATTGGCGATTTCGTCTATCAGCCGGTCAAGACGTACTCGAGCGGTATGTTCGTGCGTCTGGCATTTGCGCTTGCGATCAACGTCGAGCCGGAGATCCTGATCGTTGATGAGGCGCTCTCGGTCGGGGATGTCTTTTTCCAGTCCAAGTGCTACCGCCGCATGGAGGAGATCCGCAAAAACGGCACGACGATCATCATGGTAACCCACGATATGGGAAGTATCATCAAATACTGCGATAAGGTAGTGCTGCTCAATAAGGGAGAATTTATCGCACAGGGTTCGGCGGGCAAGATGGTCGATCTCTACAAAAAGATTCTGGCAGGACAGATGGACGCGCTGCGCGCCGAGCTGGAAGTGATGAACGATTTTTCCGGGGACAAGGTAGTAAAAGCGGAGAAATCAGGAGCCGGAAGTGCGGAGAAGGGTGCATCTGGAAATGAGGCTGGAAATAACGATGCTGGAGATGTAAACGGCTCCGGGGCAGTGGATGGCACCGCAGAAAATGGAGTTGGTTCAGCATCGGACGGCACCGGAAATCCGGCTGGTTTGAACGGAGAAACGGCGAAAAAGCCGGGCTTGATGCGCGACAAGCTGACGATCAACGCAAACCGCGAGGAGTACGGCGACGGCAGGGCGCAGATCTTCGATTTGGGACTGGTGGACGCGCGCGGCAATATTACTAACCTGCTCTTAAAAGGCGAAGAGTTTACCATCCGCGAGCGCATCCGTTTCAATGCACCGATTCAGACACCGATCTTTACTTATACGATCAAGGATAAGAAGGGAACCGATCTGACCGGCACGAACACCCTGTTTGAGGGAACGGATGTCCATCCGGTCAAGGAGGGCGATATTTACGATGTCGCGTTTACGCAGAAGATGACCCTGCAGGGCGGCGAATACCTGCTGTCCATGAGCTGTACCGGATTTGAGGGCGGCGAGCACGTGGTGTACCACCGTCTCTACGATGTGGCCAATATTACCGTTATTTCCAATAAGAATACGGTCGGTGTCTACGACATGGAGCCGGATGTAGCAGTCAGGTTATCGCCAGCCGGAGAGGCGGCGAAGCAGGCGGAGTCGCTTAGTGCGGACGAGGTGGCACAGGAAGATCTGCAGGCATGATAAAAGGAGATTAAGATGAAAAAAATCAATCAGGAGTTGATTGCTCTGTTTGATAAATACGGCAGTGACCGGCGTCGGGCGCTGCGGGAAAATAAGAAGCTTTCCTATCTGTACGCACTGGCAGATCTGCGGGAAAACCTGTTGGACTGGTGCCAATTTGAACCGGAACAGCAGGCGCTGCAGATCGGGGCGGACGCGGGCGCGCTGACAGGGCTGCTTGCCAGACGTTTATCATCGGTAACGGTGCTGGATGTTTCCGAAGAAAATCTGGAGGTAGTACGCCGTCGTTTCAAGACAGAGCCGGAGCTGGCGGCGAAGATCCGCTATGTCTGTGCGGATGTGGAGACGTATGCGAGGGAAGCGGAAAAGTGCGGCGGGACATATGGATATGTAGTGCTGATCGGGGATTTGACGGCGGCAGATAGGGCTGGACGCGCGGCGCAGATGACAGCCGCAAAACAGCTTCTTTCTGCTCATGGAACCTTGATTGCGGCGGCGTCCAACTGGTTTGGCGTGAAATACATGGCAGGCGCAGAGCGGGAGACGGGTGCACTTTCCTGGAACGAAATGAAGCAGCTGCTTCCGGGCGGGGAATTTTACTATCCGATGCCGGATTACCGGACGGCGGGAGAAATTTTTTCAGATGCCTATCTGCCGAAAAAAGGCGATCTGACCGGCGTGTTACCGGTCTATGACTGTCCGCAGTATATGCTGATGGATATGGGGGCGGCGCTCGATGCAGCCTGCGAGGACGGACGGTTCCCGGAATTTGCGAATGCATTTCTAGTTTTTTGGCAGAGACAGGCTGCGCCGGAAGCTGAGAATGCTTCACAGGACGTTATCTATGTGAAATACAACCGCACCCGCGAAGACTGCTTCCAGATCCGGACAGAGATCCGTGAAAAGAATGGAACCCGCGAGGTCTGGAAGACGGCGCTCTATCCGGAGGGAAAGGCGCACATCCAGTCCTTCGAAGAAAAATATCAGGTGCTTGACCGTCAGAATCCGTCCCTGAAACTGGCAAAACCGGAGCTTCGGGACGAGGGAATGACAGCGGTATTTCCGTATTTAGAGGGAAAAACGCGGGCGGAACTTCTGGGAGAAATTCTGACTGCCCAGGGCGCGGATGCGGAGGTTTCCGCGATCCGGGCTGCGATGGATGAGATCTACAACATCCGCCCGGAGGAACGCAAACCATTTGCGGTGACACCGGAATTTATCAAGGTATTTAATGCGCTGGGCGAGCTGGATTCCTATCGGGATAAAGAGACAGAAAATGGCGGCGGATGGGCTTCTTTAGGGGCAGTTCTTGCGGACGAGAGCTACAGCGCCTCCAACATTGACGCCCTTTTTGAAAATATGCTGGTGACGGCGGACGGAACCTATGCGATCGACTATGAGTGGGTCTTCTTATTCCCGGTTCCGGCTGGCTTTGTGAAATACAGGACACTGGTTTATTTCTACCGCCGTTATAAGAGTCTGTTGGGCGGTCAGGCCGAGCGGGAATTTATCGGACAGTTCCCGGAGTATGTGAAGGCGGATGAGAAGCTGCTTTCGCTTTATGAGGCAATGGAACGTGGCTTCCAGGAGTACGTGCACGGGGAAAACCAGCGCACCTACCAGGAAGATTACATGGTAAAGACGAAGACATTAGCCGATCTTTCCCATGTGGACGGAGAACTTGCAAGGGCAAACGAACGTCTGGATGCGCTCCGGGCAGAAAATTCGGAAAAAGATACGGCACTCCGCAAAGTGCAGGAGGTACAGCGCCTGACGAATAACCACGTGGCGAATCTGGACGTTATCATTTCGGATCTGCGCCATGAAAATGCAGAGCTTGGCAAGACGCTGACCTACTTAAATGGTCATGAGGCGGTCATTTTCAAGGTGCGCCGCAAGCTCGGACAGGCATTTAACCGGTGCTATCCAAAGGGCACGGTACGCCGCAAGAAGCTCGGCTACTGGAAACGCACAATTCTTCATCCGGGCAAAATGATGAAGATGTACACCACCGAGGAAGGAAAGAACCTTATCAAAGGTGATTTTGAGATCGGTGAGGAGTATCTGATCTACGGAAAAATTCACCTTCCGAAGGAAGAAAATCCGACGGTTTCCATCGTAATTCCGGTATACAACCAGATTCACTATACCTATCTATGCCTGCAGTCGATTCTGGAGCATACGAAGGACGTGAGCTACGAGGTTATCATCGCGGACGATGTTTCGACCGATGCCACCGAGCATCTGGCAGAGTTTGCCGATAACCTGGTGATCTGCCGTAACCAGACGAACCAGGGCTTCTTGCGCAACTGCAACCAGGCGGCGAAGGCGGCGCGCGGCAAATACGTGATGTTTTTAAACAACGATACCCAGGTAACAGAAGGCTGGCTAAGCTCCCTGGTAAATCTTATTGAATCTGACTCCACCATCGGTATGGTAGGGTCTAAGCTGGTATATCCGGATGGACGTTTACAGGAGGCAGGCGGCATCATCTGGAGCGATGGTTCCGGCTGGAATTACGGCCGCCTCGACGATCCGGACAAGGCAGAATATAACTACGTCAAGGATGTAGACTATATTTCCGGCGCAGCGATCCTTTTATCCACCGCACTCTGGAAGCAGATCGGTGGTTTCGACGAGCGGTTTGCCCCGGCGTACTGCGAAGATTCGGATCTGGCATTTGAGGTGCGGAAAGCGGGCTACCGCGTCGTTTACCAGCCAAAATCCAAGGTCATCCATTTCGAAGGCATTTCCAACGGAACGGATGTCAACGGAACCGGTCTGAAACGGTATCAGGTGGAAAACAGCGAGAAGCTCAAAGAAAAATGGAAAGAAGAGTTTAAGAACCAGTGCGTCAACAACGGCAATCCGAATCCATTCCGCGCACGCGAGCGCAGCATGGGCAAAAAGATCATTGTCGTGATCGATCACTATGTGCCGACCTTTGACAAAGACGCTGGTTCCAAGACAACGTTCCAGTACCTGAAAATGTTCCTGAAAAAGGGGTATGTTGTTAAGTTTATCGGAGATAATTACCTCCATGAGGAACCGTATACGTCTACGCTGCAGCAGATGGGAATCGAGGTCCTCTACGGACAGGAATACCTGACCGGTATCTGGGACTGGCTGGTAAAAAATGGAAAAGATATCCACGTGGCATATCTGAACCGTCCGCATATCGCGACGAAATATGTGGATTTTATCAAAGAACACACGGATATCAAGATGATTTATTACGGTCACGACCTTCATTTTATGCGTGAGTTCCGCGAGTATGAGCTGACCGGCGATGTGAAGAAGCGTCAGGAATCCGAATATTGGAAATCGATCGAGTTTTCACTCTTCCACAAAGTGGCGGTGTCTTATTATCCGTCCTACGTCGAAGAAGAGGCGATCCACGCCGTTGATGAGACGATTCCGGTCAAGGCGATCACGGCATATGTCTATGAGGAGTTTTTACAGAATCTGAACAAAGACTTCGCCAAACGGGAAGGACTCCTGTTTGTCGGCGGCTTTGCGCATCCGCCGAACGCAGACGCGGTGCTCTGGTTCGCGAAAGAAGTATTCCCGAAGATCCGGGAACAGATCAAGGTCAACTTCTACATTGTAGGTTCCAAAGTAACCGACGAGATCAAAGCGCTGGAACAGCCTGGAAACGGCATCATCGTCAAAGGTTTTGTAAGTGAAGAAGAACTGGCAGACCTGTACCGGAACTGCCGGATTGTAGTGGTACCGCTCCGCTACGGCGCAGGTGTTAAGGGCAAGGTGGTAGAAGCCATCTATAACGGTGCCCCCATCGTCACCACCTCCGTCGGCAGCGAGGGAATCCCGGATGTAGAAAAAGTTCTCCTCGTCAAGGATCAGCCGGACGAATTTGCCGAGACAGTCGTAGAGCTCTACAAAGACGAAAAACGCCTGGAAGACCTGGCAGAGAAAACGCAGGTTTATATCCGCGAGCATTTCAGTATTGATGCGGCTTGGGATGTGATTAAGGAAGATTTTGAATAAAAAATAGTAAAAGATAGAAAATTATATATAATAAAGAAAACGATCAGGGGGATGTGCTTCTGATCGTTTTCTTGCGTAAGGATAATTTAAAGTTATCCAAGGAAGGAAAGAGCCAGCTACGCCGGCATGCTGCAGCCTCTTTCCTGGACTGCCGGGTAGAGCACTCTATATTACCGATCGTTCTTCCGCAGCGCTTCCACCCGTCCATACCTCCGATACATCAAAAGCTCAAATACCACCATACAAGCCCATCCAATCGTCGTACCAATCGCGACAGCCTGAATTCCCAGCCGTCCAAACAGCGCATAACTGATCACAACGCGGATCGGAATCTGCACCAGAGTCGCGAACAGGGTGATCATCAGGTGCCCGATTCCCCGGTAATATCCCTGAAAGGTGTTGGTGATACCACTGATGAAGTAAAAACTAGCCATCGGCACCAGATAGGACATGCCTTGACGCAGCGCCTCCGTTTCATTCGGCTTCAAGAAAATGCCGAGCAGCGGGTGACGGCAGAACAGCACGACCACCGTTGTCAAAATAATATAAATTTCTGCAATCACCAGCATTTTCCGAAGCCCTTTCGGAATCCGGTCATACTCTTTCGCGCCGAGGTTCTGTGCGGAGAACGTCGTGATAGATGCCGCGAGGCTGTCGCCCGGGGCGAGCACGTAGCTGTCGATGATGGAGACGGCATTAAAAGCGGCAACTGCATCGACACCGATCGCATTGACGCCGGACTGGACGAGCAGGCGGCCGACGTAGAGAATCGTCTGCTGGACGGCGGAAATGGAGCTGAAATCGATCGTTTTTTTGAGCATCGAGGTTTTCAGTTTCAGATCCCGGATGCCGAGCCGTAAGAGCGGCACTTTCGACCAGATATAGACAAAGAGGGCGAGCGCAGAGACTGCCTGCGAGATGATTGTAGCGATTGCCGCACCGGGAACACCGAGGCGGCAGATGCCAACCAGAAATACATCCAGGAATACATTGACAACGGTCGTCAGGATCAGGACATAGAGCGGCGCTCTGGAATCTCCGATCGCGCGCAGGGCGGCGGAGAAAATATTGTAAAAAAAGGTAAAAATAAGACCCAGCGAGATAATCTGCAAATACAAGGATGCCTGCGCCGATATCTCTTCCGGCGTCTGCGTCAGGCGGATAAACAGGCGGCTTCCGGTCAGTGAGATTCCGGAGAGCACGATGGTCAAAAGCAGTCCGGAGAGTACAGAGGTCGCAAATTCATCTTTCAAATTCTGGTAATCTTTTGCTCCAAAGTAGCTTGCCATCAAAATCGATGCGCCGAGTGACAGTCCCACAATCAGAAAAGTCAGGATATTCATGATCGGACCCGCCGCGCCGACCGCCGCCAATGCTTCTTTTCCGTAAAATTGTCCGACAACCACCGAATCGACCGTATGGTAGAGCTGCTGAAATAAATTTCCAAAAACAAGCGGAACCGCGTAGGCAATCAGGTGTCCGGTTATATTTCCTTTTGTCATATCACGTGCCATATGCATTTCCTCCAAATCCCAATTTATAACTAAGATTGTAGCACGGAACAGAGTGTCTGCCAAATGAAAAAATCTGTCGAATCATGCCGATTTGGAATGCGAAGCATCGACAAGCTCCCGTTACTGGGCACATATGTGTGAACAGTAACAGGAGTTGGAGCAGCATAAAACCGCCCTATCTAGTGGAAATCACTAGGGAAATGTGGTAAGATATATAAGTTAAACTGGACTTAATAGCGGTTGACAGATTGACAAAAGTAAAAATTGTATCTTTCAGTATAAAAACAGTAAAAATTGAGTTGGAAACAACAGACAGAAAGGAAGTACAGTATGCAGGCAATCATTCTGGCTGGCGGACTGGGGACGCGGCTTCGCAGTGTGGTAAGCGATCGTCCGAAACCGATGGCGCTGGTTGAAGGTAAGCCGTTTCTGGAGTATGTGCTTCAGGGGCTGAAAAAAAGCGGAATTGATGATATTATTTTTGCCGTCGGTTATAAGGGCGGCATGGTGGAAGAATATTTTGGAGACGGATCGCGGTTTGGCATCCGGGCGCGGTATGCGTATGAGGAAGAGCTGCTCGGCACGGCGGGCGCGATCAAGAATGCCGGAAATTATGTGACGGACGAGCAGTTTTTTGTCCTGAATGGCGATACATTTTATCAGATGGATTTCGGTGATTTGAGCCGGATCCAGCAGGAAAAAAATCTGGAGATGGCGCTGGTTCTGCGCGGTGTGCCGGATATTTCCCGTTATGGGGCGGCGCGCCTGACCGACGGGCTGCTGACCGCTTTTAATGAGAAAAACGGCAATACTGGGGCGGGCACGATCAACGGCGGTGTGTACCTGATGAAGCGGGCGCTGCTGGATGAGATTCCGGAGGGAAAAGTTTCGCTGGAAAATGAGTGCATCCCCAGGTGGATGCAGGAGGGAAGACGTCTCGGCGGCATCATAAATGACGGCTATTTTATTGATATCGGTGTGCCGGAGGATTATTTCCGGTTTCAGGAGGACGTAAGAAAAGGAGACATTACATGGTAATCAGAGGAAGAGCGCCGCTGCGCGTGAGCTTTGGCGGCGGCGGTACGGATGTAGAACCATTCTGTGTAGAACAGGGCGGTGCCATTATCGGAAGTACTATCAATAAATATGCATATTGTTCGATCATTCCGAGGGATGATGACCAGATCACGGTTCATTCCCTGGATTTTGATATGACAGTCAAGTACAATGCGAAGGAAAATTACGTCTGCGATGGACGGCTGGATCTTGTCACGGCAGCGCTGCGGGCGATGGATATCAAGCAGGGATGCGAGGTTTATTTACAGTGTGATGCTCCGGCTGGTTCGGGACTTGGAACCTCCTCGACCGTCATGGTAAGTCTTCTGACCGCGATGGCGCGCTGGAAAGGAATTACGCTGGATAATTATGCGATGGCGGATCTGGCTTACGGCGTGGAGCGGATCGATCTGGGGATTTCAGGCGGTTATCAGGATCAGTATGCGGCGACCTTCGGCGGCTTTAACTTTATCGAATTTCACGGACGCAACAACGTCGTGGTAAACCCGCTCCGCATCCGCCGCGATATTATCAATGAGCTGCAGTATAACCTGTTGTTATGCTACACGGGCAATATCCATGTATCCGCGAATATTATCAAGGATCAGGTAAGCAACTATAAGAAACCGGACGCATTTCAGGCGATGTGCGAGGTAAAGGCGCTTTCTTATGCGATGAAGGACGAGCTTTTAAAGGGAAATCTCCACAATTTCGGCCGCCTCCTGGATTACGGCTGGGAGAGCAAGAAGCGGATGAGCAGCAAGATCACAAATCCGCAGATTGATATGCTCTATGACGAGGCGAAAAAAGCGGGCGCCCTCGGCGGAAAGCTTTTAGGTGCTGGCGGCGGCGGCTTCCTTCTTGTGTACTGCCCATACAACGTTAAACATCAGGTGGCGCGCCGTCTGGAAGCGGCAGGCGGACAGCTGATGGATTGGAATTTCGAACTGCGCGGCGCTCAGAGCTGGATCTGCGATGAGGACCGCTGGGACTACCGCGATATTCAGGTGCAGATGCCGAATAAGGAGTATACATTCCATGTGTAAAAATAGCTGTAAAGTAGTATTCCTCGACCGTGACGGTACGATGAATGTGGAGGTCAATTATCTTCACCGAAAAGAAGATTTGAAGCTGATTGACGGTACCGCAGAGGCGGTCCGTCTCCTGAACGAGGCCGGATATAAGGTGATCGTCATTACCAACCAGGCGGGCGTGGCGAGAGGTTACTATACCGAGGCGGATGTAAAAATCCTTCATGATTATATGAATGAGGTGCTGGAGCGTGACGGAGCACACGTAGATGCGTTCTACTATTGCCCGCACCACCCGGAGCATGGGATCGGACTTTATAAGAAAAAATGCCATTGCCGCAAGCCGGAGACGGGAATGTTTGAGATGGCAGAGCGAGATCTGCCGGAGGGCATTGATAAGGTGCATTCCTATATGATCGGGGACAAGCGCATCGACGCGCAGGCAGGAAAAAACTTCGGCGTGACCGGAGTCCTTGTCGGAACCGGCTATGGGGCAAAAGAACATGCGGAAGATAGGGCGGCTGGACTTGTAAAAGAGGACGGAAGCTGCCCGGCGGGCGGTTATGATGCGTATGCGGAGACGCTGCTGGATGCGGTGCGCGGGATTTTAGGCGGGCGTATATAGAATGCGGCTCACAAAAAGATTCCGGGAGTACATAAACTAGAAAGAGAGGAACCATCGACATGCAGAATCAGAGACAAAACGGACGACCAGACGCAGCCGTGCGCATGGCTGGTCTTTTTCTGGTACTGTTCTGCGTGGCGGCGGTTCTGATTCCGGCGAAAACGCTGTTTACGGGAAATGGTTTTTTTGCAGATTACATTCATTTCACGGAATCGAAACGGATGTATGTGGAGATTGCGATTCTGGCAGTCTTGATCTTTGGGGGGCTGGCGCTTTTGAAGCGCGGACGCAGCCGGATGTACTGGCTGACGGCGGTTGTGCTGGTGTTTTCCTGGATTCATGTGGTATTTCTGCCGATGGTGGTGTCGGCGATGTATCTGATTAGCCTGTTGGCGATCGGGCGGTTTTTGAGAAAACGGGTGTTTTTCAGGGGAACGGTCTGGGAGCGGCCTTATTTTTCTTTTTATATGGACTTCCTTTTTGGCGCCTCCTTTGCAATCGTTGTGTATTGCCTCCTTTCTGCCCTTGGCGTTGGAAAAATCGCCTGGATGCGCCTGAGCGTCTATGCTCTGGGTGTGGCGGCGCTGGGCTTTGATTTTTCCTCGATTTCCTGCCAGTGCATCATGGGATGGCAGACGCTTTCCTGGATGCTGGATGGCAGGGACAAGGTGTCGGTTCATGTGATTGAGGCAGGGAAACAGGCGTTACTGTTCACAGGTAGGCACTTTTGGAACCGAAAGTGCCGTAAGAAAACGTGGTGGCAGCAGGAATTTGCCGTATTTAAATGCGAAGCCACGGCAAATTCCGTTACTGGGCACGTATGCGTGAACAGTAACAAACCGGCTGGCAGCGGGGCATCGCGGGAAATACCGCGCCGGGTGCGCCGGGCATGGACGCTGGCGGCGGGCTGGTGTGTCCTGATGTTCCTGATTCAGGTGGGACGCCTGAATATCGCACTCGACTTTGATACACTCTGGTATGGTGTGCGTTCCCAGTACATTGTGGCAGGCGGAACCGGGCTGTATGAGAATCCGGGGCTGGTCGGCATGGTCTATGTGTATTCGAAGGGCTTTGAGGTGCTGACTCTGCCGCTCTGCGATCTGGCGAGTCACAGCTACCTGACGTTCTTTAACCTCTGGCTGGCAGTTCTGGGAATTGGGGCGATGGTCTGGAATGCGGTGCTGCTGACGGGCAATCGAAAGCAGGAGACAGAGAAGAAACTAACGTATCACAGCGTCTTGCCGGGAATTATGGCAGCTGTTTTGACGGTTTCGGTGCCGGGCATCATGAATATGGCGCTCACAGCCAAGGCGGATTTGATTACGTGGCTGCTGCAGCTTATTATGCTGGGATGTTTCTTTCAGTATATTCATGTGTATGAAAATCATTGGATATTCCTCTCCGGGGCAGCCGGTTCCTATTTCCTGTCCCTCACGATGAAGCCGACCTCCCTGGTCTTTTCCACTGCCGTATTTGGCATGATGGGGCTGTACCTTCTGTGGTTCTGGTTTCATGAGCGCGGGGCGGCGGCTGACCTGTTTCACCATCTGGTCCGCCTGATTGGCTCCTTATGCCTGCCGTTTGGGGCATTGGTTGGTATCTGGGCGCGGACGATGAAGATCACGGGAATGCCGGTCACTTCGGTGTTTACTTCGATTTTTGCATGGTTTGGTTTTAAAATGAAATACCCATTTGCTACCTCGGAGCTGCCGCAGAATTATCAGGAGGAATCAACGCTTCATGTGCTGGCGCGGCGCATCTGGCAGATGCTGATGCAGCCGCAGGGTGAAGATATGGGGCATGTAATTCTGGCGTGGGGAACCTCGCTGATGGCGGTGCTGATTGTGATGCTGGTGCTTTATGGGATTTTCTCCAAAAAGGGAGATGAGCAGTCCCATATCTGGAACGCGGCATTGGTAATTTTCTTCCCATTTGTGATCGTCAGCCTGATCAGCCTGTCGATGCTTTACCAGATCGACGGAAATTATTTCATGCTTCTGTATTCTATGCTGATTCTGGGGGCATGCCGGGCGATGGTGTATTTTAAGAAAATCGGCTTTTATCCGCTCGCGTCGAAGTGCCTGGCGCCGTTGCTGGTATTAAATCTGATTGTCACGGCGATCAGCAGCTGGGCGTGGACGGCTGGATTTTCGGAGATTCATCTTCTGAATAAAGGGCGTGTCAACCACCGGGCGCAGGAACAGGCGCGGATGGAGGAAAAGGGAAACACGCTGATCTGGCAGGAAGTGTCGCAGGATCCGGAAAACCGGGTGATCGCATTTGGAACGCATCCGTACTGTTTGCAGTTCCCGTGCAATGTGGAGTCGTATAAGGATATTACATCGCCGTGGGGCAACGTCGAACTCGTCAACTCGCCGGAGGCGTTTGAAACCTATATGGCGTATGCGAAGACAGATTATGTCTACGCGGAAGCAGGCTATCTGGGACCGGGAAGCTGGGAGTGGAGTCTGGATCTTCTGCGGGAGCAGATCCGCAGAGGCAGCCTGACCGATCTGTTTTTTGAAAATGGAAATATGCTTGCGCGGGTATCCGACACAGCGGTGCCGGAGGAAGAAGCGCAGAACAATCTGGAAATGTTTGAGCAGGAGTATTTATTTTATGATGCAGAAGCTCAATAGACATCGAAAAACCTGACAGGAGGAAATAGAAATCATGAAGGAATACGAGTACCTAGACGAGCTGATCAGCCGCTATCCGGTTCTTGCACCGGTGAAAGCGGATATTCGCACTGCGTATGAGACGCTGAAAGAGTGCTATGAGCGCGGCGGAAAACTTCTGATTGCCGGAAATGGCGGAAGCTGTGCGGATTCGGAGCACATCGTGGGCGAGCTGATGAAGGGGTTTGTGAAGAAACGCCCAGTTTCGGAAGAGATAGAAAAGGCATTGAAAACGGTGGATCCGCAGATGGGAGCGGAACTTTCCGAAAAGCTGCAGCAGGGACTTCCGGCGATCGCGCTGACCGGCCATGCGGGGCTGACCACCGCATTTATGAATGATGTGGACGGCAGCATGATTTACGCGGAACAGGTGCTTGGATATGGAAAAGAGGGGGATGTGTTCCTCGGAATCTCAACCTCGGGCAATTCAAAAAATGTCCTGTATGCAGCCGTGACGGCAAAGGCAAAGGGGCTTAAGGTTATCGGGCTTCTGGGACGCGACGGCGGGCGGATCCGTGGGTACAGCGACACTGCGATTGTCGTGCCGGAGCAGGAGACATTTAAGATTCAGGAGCTGCATCTTCCGGTGTACCATGCACTGTGCCTGATGCTGGAAGAATATTTCTTTTAAGATATATTTTGTTTCATGGAAAGGAAGTAATGATTCAGCAGGTTCATGAAGAAAACTGGATGATTACAAGGGAAAAGTATGTTATTTGGAAACAGGCCGGCAGACAAAACGGCAAAATGGAGAGTCACTACCCGCAGCTTTGTAGTGCTGCTTGCCTATACGCTTTTTATCTGGTGGCTGGAAGTGCTGGATCTTCTGGCATGGCTTTTACATGTACCACAGGGAACGGTTTTGTCGCGGGCGGCAGCGCTCGTTTTATGCGGCGCTGTCATGGCGGCAATCGGAAGATTTGAATGGGACCATGCGGGAGTGAGCCCGTTTTTTATAGCGGGAAGCTTGTTCATCCTGGCGTTCTTTTCGGTCAAGGGATTTGCCCCGGATCAGAGCTATGATACGCAGAACTATCACCTGCTGTCGCAGATACCCGGATTTGTGGACAACCTTCATTATCATGTGATACCGGGACGGTTCCAGATGTTCGGTTTCCGGCTGGGCGACCGGATGTTTTATCCATTCAGGGCGATTTTGGGGCTTCGGATGGGGACATTGTTAAACGCACTGGCGATGCTTGTGATTTATCGGCAGGTAACGGTGTTCCTGAGCATGGAGGCAGACCGGTTGGAAAGAAAATGCAGCTGGTCGAAGCATCTTGCGTCGGTACTGGCATTTCTGATTGTCAGCCGCCTGGAGTTGATTCAGGAGAGCGGCAGCTACATGGTCGAGCTTCTGGCGCTGCCGTTTCTGCTGGAAATGGTATTTCTGCTTCTGCGCGGGCTGGATGAGGCGAAGCGGGAGCACGAGGCGGTTTTATTCTGCCTGTTTGGTGGAATCCTGTTCTGCCTCAAGATGACGAATATCGTGTATCTGGTGCCGCTGGTGCTTCTGTATCTGTGGAAAATCCGGAAGTATCTGACACCGAAGCTGTTTCTGGGGTGTCTGGTGACGGGGGTGATTCCCGTCAGCGTGTACCTGATTTATAATGGGATAGCGATGAAAAATCCAGTTTATCCTTATTATAACAGCCTGTTTCATTCGCCGTATTTTGGAAAAACGGACTTTAAGGACCCGAGATGGGGACCCAGCAATATAAAAGAGTTTCTTTTGTGGGCATATTCGATGATCCGGCATCCAGATTACCGCCTGAGTGAGATCCCGGCGAAATACAACCTGGATCTGGCGCTGATGTATCTGGGAGCGGCGGGAGCCGGGCTCTGCTGGATTTGGAAGCGGGTCAGCAGCAGGACGGGAACCCTATTTCTGCTGTATGCCGCATCCTTTATTCTCTGGGCGGCAACGACGGGACACAGCCGCTATTTTATGGGCGGAATCTTATTTGCCGGAATGCTTTGCGGGTGCCTGGTGCTGCAGGGAACGGCTTCCATTTCTCCCAGGCTGACAGGCGGCGTTATATTTGCAATTATGTTTATAGTTGTTTACGCCGGGCGCGCTTACGATGCTTACACCTGTGTCTGGAACGGCGGGGAATGGGCGATGCGGGCGGTGAGCCGTGAGAGTATCCGCAGCAACCTGCCTTACGTATTTCACGATCATCAGCTGTTTACACCGGAAGAACGTTCCAAGATTGACCGCATTTTCCTGACCTGGTCGGATGTGGGAAGTTATGCGCGGCTTGCGGGCGAAGATGTGCCGGTCTGGAACCGGTATTCGATCGTCAATGAGCTTTCGGAGCAGAAAGACGCCTATATCGATGAAATCGAGGCGGCGATGGAGGCAGGCGAGGGCGTCTATGACATGATCCCGCAGGGACTTGAGACGTTGGAAAGCTATCTGGAATGGATGAATGAGGCGGGATGGTACGTGCATGATATGGAGTATCAGGAAACAATCCTGCAGGGCAGCCAGTCCTTTACACTGGCAGGGCTTGAGATGGCGCATGGACGCGAAAACTGCTGGTACCGCACACAGGAGATTTTCATGGATGCACAGGAACCGGAAAAAGAAGTACCAGAATGGCGCTGGGAGAATACCAGCGGGGACGATCATCCGACTATCCGGGCGGTTCTGTGTGATCCGGACTACTGGGTGCTGAAGCAGCCATTTGAAGTGGAAATAATCGCCTCGGATGGGACAAACAGCCGGACGGCTGCTGTGATCCAGGCGGGACAGAAGGAATATGAACCGGTGGAAGTACAGCTTGATCTGACAGGGCTTCAGAGAGAGATAAAATTGGAATTGGTAAGTACAGCTGAGACAAAACGGGCTGTTGTGATCAATCCGGAATGGTCCGCCAAAACGGTGGAAGAGTGAAAACGGGAGGAGAAAAATGGACAAGATAGCGGTATTAATTCCGTGTTATAATGAAGGTCAGACGATTGCCAAGGTGGTCAAGGACTACCGCGAGGCATTGCCGGAGGCAACGATCTATGTATATGACAATAATTCATCGGATCACACGGATGAGATTGCCAGGGAGGCAGGCGCGGTTGTGCGCTATGAATACCAGCAGGGCAAGGGAAATGTCATCCGCAGCATGTTCCGCGACATTGACGCGGAGTGCTATGTCATGACGGACGGCGATGACACCTACCCGGCGGAGGACGCGAGAAAGCTGGCAGACCAGATTTTACAGGGAAAAGCGGATATGGTCATCGGCGACCGCCTTTCTTCGACGTATTTTACCGAAAATAAGCGTCCGTTCCACAATACGGGAAATCGTCTGGTGCGTGGGCTTATCAACCTGATTTTCAAGAGCAATATCAAGGATATCATGACAGGCGCGCGTGCATTTAACTATGAATTTGTCAAGAGCTTCCCGATTCTTTCGACCGGATTTGAGATTGAGACGGAGATGAGCATCCATGCGCTGGACAAGAACTTTAAGCTGGTGGAGATCCCGGTTGGATACCGTGACCGCCCGGAGGGAAGTGTGTCAAAGTTAAATACATTTTCGGATGGATTTAAGGTGCTGCGCACGATCGCGAGACTCTTCCGGGATTACAAGCCATTTGCGTTCTTTGGATGGCTGGGACTCATTTGTTTTGCGATTGCAACGGCATTTTTCGCGCCGGTGCTCAGCGGCTATCTGGCAACCGGCATGGTGCCGAAGTTCCCGACCCTGATCGCGTGTTCCGGGCTCTATGTGATTTCGTTCCTGTTGTGGATCAGTGGTGTGATTCTGGAGGTTATTACGAAGAAACACCGTCAGTTATTTGAACTTTACTTGAACCAGCTGAGCATTTTAAAGAGGAGAAACGGATGAAACGCCGTGTATTTTTAGGGCTTCCGGTTATTTTGGGGATTTTGTTTTATATCTGGTATATATTTCATGCCTCGGACAATGTGGCGTATTCGGATTATATCCGGCTGGTCAATTCGTATCTGCCGGATGTGACAAATCCGGCGAAATTCTTTGTACCGGATATCCTGACGCGCGTTCCGATCACGTATCTGGGGCGCATCATCAATGTGAAACTATTTGGCTATAATGCGTATTTTGACATGATTCTGGGTGTTTTGAGCCTGGGTGCGGGCGCGGCGGTGCTGGCGCTCTACGCAGAGCGGAACCGCTCGGTCGGCTATCTTTCCTTCCTGTTGATTCAGTTTGTATATTTCAGTCTGAATAAATGGGAAATGATGACGAACGGGACCGGCTGGGTCTGCACTCTGTCGATCTCCGGATTTTTATTCCATTTTGCAGTCCTCGACCATGCAGCGGCGACCCGGTGCCGGAATATGTCTGACCGGGTGCTTCTGGCAATTCTGCCGATCCTGCTGGTCGTGCTGGTGGCAGGACCGTACAGCGGCGGCTATGCGGTGATTCTGGTGCTGGCATACGGCGCACTGTGGCTGGCGGATCGGCGCGGGGGTGCTGAAACAAGCAGCCGCTCCTGGAGCCGAAAGTGCCGGAGAACCTGGTGCATTGGGGCATTGACAACGGTTCTTGCGATGGTATTATATCTTTGGAGCAATTCACAGGCAGTTTACGTGCACCGTGGAGCAGTGACGGATGTTTCAATCGCTCAGGAATTTGCCGCCCAGCCGCTCTTTTTCCTGCGGTTTCTGCTGAAAGCGGTGGCATCGTCGGTGATTGGCGTGGCGCAGATTCAGGAGCTGGAGGCAGGAAGCCCCTGGTTTGTCCGGCTGCATCTGGTGTATCTGCTGGGGCTGGCAGTGTTTGTTTCGTATCTGCTGGCACTGTATCTGAATGTGCGGTTTCAGCTTTATAAAAAGACTATTTTTCCGCTTCTGCTGGTTCTCAGCGGCGGCTGTAACCATCTGCTGGTGCTGGCGGCGCGGTGGATTTTCCTGAAGGACGAGTACGGGATGTCCTCGCGGTACGAGATACAGTATCAGATGGGAATTGTAGGAATTTTGCTTACGTTTGCACTCGTCTGGAGTATGTGCCGGGAAAAGGCGCAGGAAACAGAGGCAGATAAGGCGAAAACACGCGTGCCGGAGAAACGGGCAGCCCGCACACTTTTAAAGGTCTGTATGCTGGCATTTACCGTGCTGACGGTCTTTGGAAATGCATGGACAACCCGGGCAGAAATCCGGACAGCACCGTACCGGAAAGCATATTTACAGGTATCAAGGGAGCTGGGACTGAATTACCGGACGGCGAGCGATGAGGATCTGGAAACCTACCTGCATAACGACCCGGATGCAGTGCGGGATGCGATGAGAATTTTGGAAGAAAACCATTTGAATATATTTCGATAAAAACGATGGACAGAAGGAGAAATGCAATGAAAGTTGTAATATTAGCGGGTGGATTCGGCACACGAATCAGCGAGGAAAGCCATTTAAAACCAAAGCCAATGATCGAGATCGGAGAACAGCCGATTCTCTGGCATATCATGAAGCACTATTCCCAGTATGGATTCAATGATTTTGTGATCTGCCTGGGCTACAAACAGTATGTAGTAAAAGAGTATTTTGCTGATTATTTCCTGCATACGTCGGATGTGACTTTCGATCTGGCGAAGAACGAGATGCAGGTGCATAACAACTATTCCGAGCCGTGGCGCGTGACGCTGGTCGATACCGGACTGCACACGATGACGGGCGGTCGTATCAAACGTATCCGCGATTACATTGGGGATGAGACGTTCATGCTGACCTACGGCGACGGCGTTTCCAACGTGGATCTGGACGCGCTGGTGGCATTCCACAAGCAGCACGGCAAGATCGCGACCCTGACCGGCGTCAACATCGGACAGCGTTTCGGTGTCATGGATGTTGACAGCGACGGACACATCCGCGAGTTCCGCGAGAAGAACGATGATGACGGCAAGATCGTCAACGGCGGCTTCATGGTACTCGAACCGGGCGTCTTTGACTATATCGAGGGCGATGATACCGTCTTTGAGAAAGCGCCGTTGGAGCAGCTTGCCAAGAACGGACAGCTGATGGTATACCGCCACGACGGTTTCTGGAAATGTATGGATACCCAGCGTGACAAGATGCAGCTGGAACAGATGTGGCAGGAAGGCAATGCGCCCTGGAAGCTGTGGAAATAATATACTGTAAGGGAAAATTCAAGGAATATACACAAATCCTGTAAGAAAGTATGATATAATGAGCGCAAGTGAGCCAGAAAGCTGCTTGCAGATTTATGGCGAAC
>OGCO01002955.1_pt1 | contig 21003 bp, 20 predicted proteins | sample 1570171 | NCBI WGS metagenome assembly OGCO01 (sample SAMEA4370583, study PRJEB24528) | human gut metagenome
AAAATCATGGGCGGAACAGGGTGTATTGCTGTTAAACACAGTGCTTACGGTTTATGAAGGTCAGGCCAACAGCCATAAGAATTGGGGATGGGAACAGTTCACCTCCCGCGTTGTGGAGGTCATAGAGAGCCTTCCGCAGCCGGTTGCCTATGTGTTGTGGGGAAAATCTGCCCAGAAAAAAGCGGCTGAGTATCAGTTGGGAAGACAAAACCCACAGAGGTTGATTTTACAGTCTAACCATCCCAGTCCACTGTCGGCAAACCGGGGCTTCTTTGGCAGTCGTCCGTTTAGTCAGGTGAATCATTTTCTGCTTACCCATCAAAGCGTACCGATTGATTGGAGTATTCCGTAAGTTCTGCTGCTCCAATCCTGCACATATCATTCTTCGGTGATATGGACTATGAGATGGAATCGAAATTGCAGAGATCTGAATCTAATCGTGTTAGCGGGGCTGCTTTTTCTGGCGGCAGTTTTCGCCCCAATCAAGCAACGCAGTCTGGAATGCATTGGGCCGCAAAAATTATCTGATCGTGTACTGCTTCTCGATGCCGGACACGGTGGGGAGGACGGCGGCGCAGTATCGGTCACAGGAAAACCGGAAAGCGGTATCAATTTGGCCATTGTGCTCAGATTGGACGCGCTTTGCGGTTTCTTTGGCGTAAATACTATCCTGACTCGTCAGAATGACACGTCACTCAAAGATAAAAATTCAAAGACGCTTGCACAGATGAAACGTACAGACCTTAATAATCGTGTTAAGCTGGTCAATAGTCAGCAGAATGCGATACTGATCAGCATACACCAGAATTTTTTCTTTGGATCCAATAACACTGGCTCGCAGGTATTTTTTGCACCGACAGAGGGAAGTGAACTGCTTGCACTGCGTTGTCAGCAGATCTTGGTCCAGAAGTTGGATCCATCCAATCATCGACAGGCAAAAAAGATTTCATCGGATATCTACCTGATGAATCATGTAAATTGTCCCGCTATTTTGGTAGAATGCGGTTTTTTGTCAAATCAGGCAGAGGCGCATAAACTGGAGGAGGCCGGCTACCAGACGAAACTGGCTGCGGCAATTTTAACGTCTTATCTCACTTTTTCACCATCATAAGAACATTAGAGGTAACTTTATGGCAAAGACAAAAACGCTTTTCTATTGCACTGACTGTGGGAACGAGCTTCCAAAGTGGCAGGGGCAGTGCCCGTCATGCGGGGCGTGGAATACCATTGTGGAACAGCCCATTACTCCTAAAAGCGGTGTAAAACGCAGTACGAGAGTTGTCGGGATCGGCTCATCTAAGGCACAAAAACTCAATGAAATCCAGACAACAGAGGAACTGCGCTTCCAGACCGGCATGAACGAGCTTGACCGTGTGTTGGGCGGTGGTGCTGTCAAAGGGTCGCTCGTGCTGATCGGTGGTGCTCCTGGTATCGGAAAATCTACATTGATGCTACAGATCTGTAATGAGCTCTGTAAAAAATGTACAGTGCTTTATTCGTCCGGAGAGGAATCCCCCCGCCAGATCAAGCTGCGTGCCCAGCGGCTGGGCGTAGCAGGGGAGAGCCTGTATCTGCTCAGCGAGACCGATCTGGAAGATATTATTGAGGCCGTTCATCAGGTAAAGCCTGATATACTGATCGTGGATTCTATCCAGACTATGAGTATCGGAAGCACAGATACAACGCCTGGAAGTATTAGTCAGGTCAAGCAATGTACAACAGCATTAATGAACTTAGCCAAGTCAGAGGATGTGACGATTTTTATTATCGGCCATATCAACAAAGAAGGATCTATTGCAGGGCCCAAAGTACTGGAGCATATGGTCGATTGCGTCTTATATTTTGAAGGAGATCAGCATTTGGCCTTTCGCATCCTTCGCGCAGGGAAAAATCGTTTTGGCGCTACAAATGAGATCGGTGTATTTGAAATGCTGGATGAGGGGTTAAGAGAGATCCCGAATCCTTCCGAAATGCTGTTGGCATCCAGACCGGAGAACGCACCGGGTAACTGCGTGACCTGTGTGATGGAGGGGAATCGTCCGGTGCTTGCGGAAATTCAGGCGCTTATAGCACCCAGCAGCTATTCCAATCCGCGTCGAACCAGCAATGGCATTGAATATAACCGCGCTATGCTGCTGCTGGCTGTTCTGGAAAAACGCGGCGGCCTGTTGGTTGGAGGCTGTGACGCATATGTCAATGTGGTTGGCGGTCTGTATGTTGATGAACCGGCGGCAGATCTGGCAACAATTCTTGCGCTGGCATCCAGCTTCCGTGATCGTCCGCTGCCGTATGACTTGGCAGCAATCGGTGAAGTTGGCCTGACCGGTGAGCTTCGCAGTGTCAGTTCAGCTAATCAGCGGCTTTCTGAGATCCATCGTCTTGGATTTAAAAAGGTTGTGATTCCCACCAGCATGGCGAGTAAAATGCAGAATAGTGGCCTGCAGCTTATTCCAGTGAAAAACATCCGGGAGGCGCTGGCCGTAATCCTATAAGAAGACCTGGAGAGAGGAGGTTTAGAGAATCAGCGCATTCCTGAACAAAATAAAAATTTTGTTCAGGAATGCGCTGATTTGCAATATTCATGGACTACCGTATGGACGCACCTGATATTTTATGCGATTTTTTATCCTATCACGAATCTGTACGCGGTCACTCCCAAAAGACCGTTGATGAATATTATCTTGATCTGCGCACTATGTTTCGCTATTTGAAACTGCGTAAAGGTCTTGTACCGGACGACACACCGTTTGATGAAATTCCAATTCGTGATGTTGATGTCAACTTTATTTCAGACATTACATTAAACGACATCTATGATTACTTAACTTTTCTCAGCCGCGAGCGCGGCCTGAACACTGCATCCCGCGCACGCAAAGTTTCCACGATCCGCTCCTTTTTCAAGTATATGACCAATAAGACACATCAACTCAGCTTTAACCCTGTTGAGGATCTGGACCCGCCTAAAATTCTGAAAGCGCTGCCCAAATACCTCTCGTTGGATGAAAGTCTTCAGCTTTTGAATTCCGTTCAAGGTCGATATCAGGAGCGCGATTACTGCATCTTGATCCTGTTCTTAAATTGCGGTCTGCGAATCTCAGAGCTAGTTTCACTGAACACAACTGATATCCATGATGATCATATTCGAGTGCTTGGTAAAGGAAACAAAGAACGAATCCTATTTTTAAATGACGCCTGTAAAGATGCCATTGCGAACTATCTGCCTGTTCGGGAGGCCATGCATCCGTTGGACGCTAAAGCACTTTTTATTTCCAGTCAGCGTACCCGTATTTCAAAATCTGCCGTTCATTTGCTGGTGAAAAAGCATCTGAGCGAAGCCGGTCTGGACAGCAGTCAGTATTCTTCCCATAAGCTGCGCCACACTGCGGCGACGTTAATGCTGCAAAATGGTGTTGATGTACGCACGCTTCAGGAAATTCTCGGCCACGATCACCTTAATACCACTCAGATCTATACTCATGTGGACAACACAGATCTGCGCATTGCTGCGCAAGCAAATCCGCTTTCTCATGTGAAACAGCGCAATAAAAAAGAAGACGATGCAACCTGATCGCATCGTCTTCTTTTAGTCCTCCATTACATGGTCGAATGCCACATTGAACAGTTCTTTGATGTGTTCATCATCCAGTGAATAGTATACCGCCTTGCCGCTCCGACGGTTTTTGACGATCCGTGCCTGCTTCAGCGTGCGGAGCTGGTGGGAGACTGCAGACTGAGACATATCCAGCAGAGACGAAAGATCACAGACACACAGTTCAGAAATGGAAAGCGCACAGATGATCCGCGCCCGAGTGGAATCACCGAATACTTTAAAAAGATCCGCCACTTCGTAAATAGGCTCTTCATCTGGCATCTGCTGACGCACCCTATCTACAATATCCGTGTGGATCACATTGCAATCGCACATATCCAGCGGATTTTCAATTTTATGACTCATGTTTTACGCCCTCCTCCCTGCTGAAAATACTCCGGCGAGTGTGCTAAAAGCTCTCGCCGGAGTATTTTTATAAGTGAATAAATAATCAGATCTTGTTATCGCAGCCCAGCACGTCGACGATCTTATGCTTGACCACAGATTTGATGTTCTCGCGGGCAGCACCCATGTACTTGCGGGGATCAAACTCAGAAGGATGATCGTTGAAGTATTTGCGGATGGTACCGGTCAGTGCCAGACGCATATCAGAGTCGATATTGATCTTGCAGACAGCCATGCTGGACGCCTTGCGAAGCTGTTCCTCGGGAATACCGATGGCATCAGGCATATTGCCGCCGTTCTCGTTGACCATCTGAACATACTCAGGAGCCACAGAGGAAGCGCCGTGCAGAACAATGGGGAAACCAGGCAGACGGCGGGAGACCTCCTCCAGAATATCAAAGCGGAGCTGGGGCTTCGTGCCGGGCTTAAACTTGTAAGCGCCGTGAGAAGTGCCAATGGCGATAGCAAGAGAGTCAATGCCAGTGCGATGGACAAACTCCTCCACCTCATTGGGATCAGTGTAGCAGGAATGCTCCTCAGAAACCACAACATCATCCTCGACACCAGCCAGTGCGCCGAGCTCAGCCTCGACGACAACACCGTGAGCGTGAGCATACTCCACAACCTGGCGAGTGATGGCGACATTCTCCTCAAAAGGCTTAGAGGATGCGTCGATCATAACGGAGGTAAAGCCGTTCTCAATGCATTCCTTGCAGACCTCGAAAGAATCGCCATGATCCAAATGCAGAGCAATGGGGAGACCAGTTTCCTTTTCGGCAGCTTCAATCATCTTGACCAGATAAGTGACGTTGGCATAGCGCATTGCGCTGGGAGAAACCTGAATGATCACAGGGGCACGGCACTCTTTGGCGGCCTCCGTAATACCCTGGATGATCTCCATGTTGTTGGCATTGAAGGCGCCGATTGCGTAGCCGCCCTCATAGGCCTTGCGGAACATTTCAGTCGTTGTGACAAATGGCACCACAGACACTCCCTTTCATTGAATTAGCCCTATTTTACCATAGGATATTGATTATTGCAAGGGTATATGATATAATTTTTATTGAAGAAAAAGAAAGGTTTTTTATAAAATTGCTTTCATTTTCCCACATTTTCTCACATTTTACAAGGAGACTGCACTATGGATATTCTTCATGGTTCCTGCATTGTGGGCCAATCCGGCGGCCCGACCAGCGCCATCAATGCCAGCGCTTTGGGTGTGATTCAAGCAGCGCTTGCCTCGGATGCGATTACCCGTGTCTTAGGCGCGGAAAATGGGATTACCGGTATTCTCAATGACCGGTTGTTTGATTTTGGGCTGGAAGATCCAGCTGAGTTGGAGCTGCTGAAATATACACCCTCCTCTGCATTGGGCTCTTGTCGGCATAAGCTAGCTGATTGTGCGCAGGACAGCTCGGAATACGAGCAGATCCTGAAAATCTTTCGCAAATATGATGTGCGCTATTTCTTCTATATTGGCGGAAATGACTCGATGGACACCTGCAATAAAGTTTCCAAATATCTGCAATCTGTTGAATATCCCTGCCGCGTGATCGGCGTGCCTAAGACTATCGACAACGATCTGGTTGGCACTGACCACTGTCCGGGCTATGGTTCTGCTGCTAAATTGATTGCCACGACCTGTGCTGAGTTGCGTCAGGATACGCAGGTCTACCAGACACCCACGGTCAATATAGTAGAGATCATGGGCCGTCACGCAGGGTGGCTGGCTGGTGCCTCCGCCTTGGCCGGTGTGACAGGTCAAGGCCCCGATCTGGTCTATTTGCCTGAGCGCAATTTTGATATGGAACAGTTTCTGAATGATGTCACTCAAGTCGTAAAAAACACAGGGCATTGTCTTGTGGCGGTATCCGAGGGCATTCACTACGCGGATGGTACCTATATTAATGACGTAAAGACCGCTGCCGCGGATGGTTTCGGACATGTTCAGCTGGGTGGACTAGCTGTCTATCTGGCGGACATTGTAAAACACCGACTCGGCTACAAGGCACGCGGCATTGAACTTTCTCTGCTTCAACGCTGTGCGGCCCACATTGCGTCTCAGACAGATCTTGACGAATCCTATGCCGCAGGTCACGCTGCCGTAGAACGGGCGATCATCGGCGAGTCAGACTGCATGATCGGATTTACGCGCAGTGAAGGCGCCGAATATCAATGCGAAGTGGCCTCTGTGCCGCTGACGGAAACCGCTAATGCGGAAAAAAAGGTGCCTGATGGCTGGATCAACGAAGCGGGCAATGGAGTCACTCCGGAATTTATTGACTATGCGCTTCCGCTGATTCAGGGCGAAGTGCAGGTGCCAAAGGTAGATGCACTTCCTCGCTATGCTCAATTGAGAAAGACCCGTGTCGCGGAGTGAAAAGCAGTGAACGCATGATTTCACATCCAATTCCACCGGTCTGGGATGCAAATTCCCGCATTTTGATTTTGGGCAGCTTCCCTTCTGTCAAATCCAGAGAAAACGGCTTCTTTTACGGTCACCCGCAGAACCGCTTCTGGCGGGTATTGGCCAATATTTATCGTCAGCCCCTTCCCTACTCCATCGCGGAGAAAAAAACTTTCCTGCTCCACAATCGCGTTGCTCTGTGGGATGTCATCGCGTCCTGCTCTATCACCGGATCGTCTGACAGCAGCATCCGGGATGTGGTGCCGACAGATCTCGTTGAAATTCTATCCAATGCGAAAATTCAGCATATCTACACCAATGGCCGAAAGGCAGATGCGTTGTATCGGCGCTATCAATACCGAGAGACCGGCCATTCAGCGATCTGTCTTCCCTCTACCAGTCCGGCCAATGCAAGCTGGAGTCTGGAGCGTCTAACCGACGCATGGAGTCGCATTTTAGAATAAGAAAAAGTCATGGCTAAGCGTCTCAAGTTTCTCGACACGCTCAGCCATGGCTTTTTAATTTATATGTTATTTATATGTTATCAGAACGCATGACCAATATCATTGCGGAAATGCATTCCCTCAAAGTGAATCGGCTTAGCTGCCGCATAAGCGTTCTGGATCGCATTCTCCAGCGTTTCACCCAATGCGGTAACCCCAAGCACCCGTCCGCCATTTGTGACGACAGCGCCGTCTTTAGCCGCCGTACCGGCGTGGAACACGACGGCGCCTTCGACCGCATCCAGTCCGGTGATGACCTTCCCTTTTTCATAGGCCACAGGATAGCCTCCGGAGGCCAGCACCAGACAGCAAGATGCCTCCTTCTTCCAACAAATATCCAGCTGATCCAGCGTACCATTGACGCAGGCTTCCAGAATATCCATCAGATCGGTATCCAGGCGCATCAGCAGAGCCTGACATTCAGGGTCGCCAAAGCGGGCATTGTATTCCACCACTTTTGGACCCTCCGGAGTCAGCATCAGGCCAAAGTAAATGACACCCTGAAAGGGACGGCCCTCCGCCTTCATCGCTGCCATTGTGGGCTCAAAAATCTCCGTCACGCACTTCTGAGCGATCTCCGGGGTGTAATAGGGCGTGGGAGAGATCGCACCCATGCCTCCGGTATTGGGCCCCTGATTGCCGTCGAATGCGCGCTTATGATCCTGTGAGGAGGGCATCGGTACAATATGCTCGCCATCTGCAAAGCAGAGCACCGTGACTTCCGGACCGGTCATGCACTCTTCGATGACAACAGTGGAACCGGAAGCCCCGAACTTATTGTCGGCCATCATCTCCCGGACAGCTTCCACGGCCTCTTCCTCGGTAGCGGCGACAGTGACTCCCTTACCCAGCGCCAGGCCGTCGGCCTTGACCACAATGGGGGCGCCCTGCTCATGAATGTACTGAATTGCCGCATCCATATCCGTAAATGTGGCATACTTCGCGGTAGGAATATGGTACTTGCGCATCAGTTCTTTGGAAAATGCCTTACTGGCTTCGATCACAGCGGCATTTTTCCGGGGGCCGAAGGCGGGGATACCTGCGGCTTCCATTGCATCCACCATGCCGAGGGCCAGAGGATCATCCGGAGCCACCATAACAAAGTCCATCTTGTTCTCCTTGGCCCAGGTCACCATGGCATCGACATCGGTGGCCTTCACGGGAACACAGGTGGCCAACTGCGCAATGCCCGCGTTTCCGGGCGCACAGAAGAGCTCTGTGACGCGGTGACTTTTGGACAACGCCCAGACAATGGCGTGCTCGCGGCCGCCGGAACCAACAACTAAAACTCTCATTTTACAAAGCCTCCTGCTTAATGGTGGAACAGACGCATACCGGTGAAAGCCATCACCATACCGTGGTGGTTGGCCGCCTCAATGACGTTGTCATCACGGATCGATCCGCCGGGTTCGGCCACATACTTCACACCCGACTTAACGGCACGCTCAATGTTGTCACCGAAGGGGAAAAACGCGTCAGAGCCGAGGGCCACGTCGGTCATTGTGGCCAGCCAGGCCTTCTTCTCCTCACTGGTCAATACTTCGGGCTTGACCTTGAAAGTCTCCTGCCAGACGCCCTCAGCCAATACATCTTCGTATTCGTCGGAGATATAGACATCAATGGCGTTATCGCGCGCCGGACGACGGATATCGTCCTTGAAGGGCAACGCAAGCACCTTAGGATGCTGGCGCAGCATCCAGTTATCCGCCTTGCTGCCGGCCAGACGGACGCAGTGGACACGGGACTGCTGACCGGCACCGACGCCAATGGTCTGGCCGTTCTTGACATAGCAGACGGAATTGGACTGGGTATATTTCAGCGTGATAAGAGATACAATCAGGTCAGTTTTGGCGGCAACGGGCAGATCCTTATTCTCAGTCACAATGTTCTCCAGCAGAGATTCATCAACTTTATAGAAGTTGTGACCCTGCTCAAACACAACGCCGAAGATCTCACGCCGCTCCTGTGCCTTTGGCACATAGTTCGGATCGATCTGTACAATGTTGTAATTGCCCTTCTTCTTGCTCTTGAGGATCTCCAACGCCTCTTCCGTATAGCCAGGCGCAATGATGCCGTCGGAGACCTCAGCCTTCAGATAGCTGGCTGTAGCTGCGTCGCAGATGTCAGACAATGCGGCCCAATCACCGTAAGAGCAAAGCCGATCTGCGCCCCGGGCACGGATATAGGCACAGGCAATGGGTGTGAGCTCCTGCTCCTTGTCCACGAAGTAAATCTGGCGGTCAATTTCAGTCAGCGGCAGACCCACAGCCGCACCAGCGGGAGAGACATGCTTGAAGGATGCGGCAGCGGGCAGGCCGGTGGCCTCCTTCAACTCACGCACCAGCTGCCAGCTGTTGAGGGCATCCATAAAATTGATGTAACCAGGACGGCCATTCAGCACAGTGACAGGCAGTTCGCTGCCATCCGCCATATAAAGGCGGGCAGGCTTCTGATTGGGATTGCAGCCGTATTTCAGTTCCAGTTCTTTCATCGTGATTGACCTCCTCAGTTGTGCTTGTTGATGATAATATCGTCGGTATCGCCGCTGGCAAGATCAATATAGCGGACAAACAGGGACACCTTATTTTCTTCGTTCAGGCTGTCCCAGATCAGTCCCGCAAACTCCTCGGCATTCTCGCTTTCAATAGCGACCAGCTCAGGTTCCCCTTCAAAAGAGGGCAGCGGATTGCCGTCACCCATATAGGTATGGATGAAGTGGCCATACCCAGTAACGGGCTTGTCATATTCATAGAAATAGCGGCAGCAGCAATCGGGATCCCCATTAAAGCTCTTCAGGATAGAGAGCTTATAGCTTCCATCCGGCAGAACTACGCCGGAAATGCGGGGAGTATAGTTCGGAGCGTCCGGCTCAAACTCCCGAGTCATCAGGGCGTGGCGATAGCACTTCCCTTCCGCCATAAAGTCGCGGATCGTATCCGTCTGGTCACCGTTGGTGACAATGGTCTTGCCCTCAAAAAAGCGCACCGGATGATAGATGATCAGAGAAGGATCCTCCAGTTTGGCTGGATCATATGCCTCGGTCCGGATGCCATCCTCGGTGACGGAGAAGATACGGTTGCGGCTGTTCTCGCTGCGGCCCATAATAAAATAGGCAATGACTGCAGATTTATTATCAACGGTACGGCCCAGCACGATGCCCCGTCCGGGGTACGGGTTGGACCGGAGCTGGTCGGAAAGATTCAACGGTTTCATATATGCTTCCTCCTAAATTCATCAGACACGTTCACGAAAAAAGGGCGCACCTTGACAAGGTGCGCCCAGACGGTCGGCATTCATCACTGCTATACTCCATGTGGTAACTCCACTTCCGTCAGTCATATAGCAGAGTAAACTTTACCATAACCTCGGCGCTGTTGTCAAGCAGACTTCTCGGTCAGGAAAGAATATGGACGCGCCGCCCCTCTACGGACAGCTTGTCCCGGCAGAACAGATCTACCGCCTTCGGCAGAATGATCCATTCTGCCTGCTCCATAATGCGGCGCTGGAGCACCTCCGGGGTGTCTCCCTCCTCCACATTCACCGCTTTTTGAAGGATGATAGGGCCGCCATCGCACTCTTCACTCACGAAATGCACCGTGGCTCCAGATACCTTCACGCCATAGGCAAGCGCCTTTTCGTGGACGTGCAGACCATAGCACCCTTCGCCGCAAAAGGACGGGATCAACGCCGGATGAACATTGAGTATGGCGTTCGGATAGGCATTCACCAGTTCTCCGGTCAGAATATACATAAATCCAGCCAACACGATCAGATCGATCTTCTGTTCCTGAAGCAGAGCGGTCAGTGCGATCGTCAGCTCCTGATTGGAACCATAATCCTTGCGGTTGATGACATAGGTCGGAATGCCCGCTTTCTCTGCCCGCTGGAGCGCATAAGCATCCGGAGATGAGGCAACCACAGCTGCAAACTCACCCTCCGGGATCTTTCCGGCAGCTTTTGCATCGATCAAAGCTTGCAGATTCGTCCCGCCGCCGGAGACCAGCACGGCGATGCGCTTCAAAACGCGACCTCGACGCCGGTCTCACCGGCAGTCACATTACCGATAATGTAGGCGCGCTCACCGGCCTGCACCAGCGTGGACAGCGCCTCGCCCGCGCAGGTGTTGGGCACTGCGATCACCATGCCAATACCCATATTAAAGGTATTATACATCTCGCGGGTAGGAATGTCGCCAGCCTTCTGAAGAATATCAAAAATCACAGGACGGGGGAAGCTGTCTGTCTTAATGTTGGCGGTCAGGCCGTCCTTCATCATACGGGGTACATTCTCGTAGAAGCCGCCGCCGGTAATGTGGCTGATGCCGTGGATCTCAACACCGGACTCCATCAGGCACTTGACCGCACGGACATAAATACGGGTCGGCTTCAACAGCTCCTCACCCAGCGTGCAGCCCAACTCGGGATTGTACTGGTCATAAGTCTCATTGATGTTAAGCACCTTGCGCACCAGAGAATAGCCGTTGGAATGGACGCCGGAGGAAGCCAGACCGATCAGAATGTCCCCAGCCTGCATATTGCTGCTGTTAATGACCTTGTCATAGTCTACCAGACCCACGGAGAAACCGGCCAGGTCATACTCATCCACCGGATAGAAACCGGGCATCTCGGCAGTCTCGCCGCCAATCAGCGCACAGCCGGCCTGACGGCAGCCCTCTGCAATACCGCTCACGATGGACTCAATGCGCTTCGGGTCATTTTTGCCGCAGGCAATGTAATCCAAGAAAAACATCGGGGATGCACCGGCGCAGACAATGTCGTTGACGCACATGGCCACGCAGTCAATACCAACAGTATCGTGCTTATCCAGCAGGAAAGCCAGCTTCAGCTTTGTGCCGACGCCGTCAGTACCGGAAACCGTGATGGGGCGCTTCATACCAGCCAGCTGGGGCTCAAACATACCGCCGAAGCCGCCCAGGCCACCGATCACGCCGGGAACATTGGTGGACTCCACCAGAGGCTTGATGCGGTTGACCGCTTCATATCCTGCGGTAACGTCCACGCCGGCAGCGGCGTAAGAATCAGACTTGCTAACACTCATGTTTCAATTCCTCCAGTTATCTCTTGTTAATAAATCGTCAGTTTCTATGGACAGGCAGAACGTAGTGTCCTGTAAAGCAGGCATCGCAGAACTGGATCTTCAGGTCAGATGCAATCTCTCTCAAATCTTCCACGCGCAAAAACTGCACAGAATCCGCACCAATCAGTTCCGCAACCTCAGCCTCTGTACGATCATGGGCAGCAAGCTGCGTCTGGGCAGGCAGAGAGGTGCCGAAATAGCAGGGATATCTGAATGCAGGAGCGGTCGATTTGACATGAACCTCTATTGCTCCAGCATCCCGCAGCAACTTGACAATACGGGCAGAGGTGGTTCCGCGAACAATGGAATCATCCACCATAATGACGCGTTTGCCTTTTACGCAGTTAGAGATGGCATTCAGTTTGATCCGCACAGATTTTTCGCGCTCCCATGCCCGGGACTCAATGAAAGTGCGCTGAATATAGCGGTTCTTCATCAGGCCAAGCTCATAGGGAATGCCGGATTCGTGGGCATAACCCATCGCGCCTACAATACCGGAATCCGGTACGCCAAGCACCACATCTCCGGTCACCGCGCTGCGGCGGGCCAGCATGCGGCCAGCCTTCTCTCGCACTTTACTGACAGCTGCGCCGTCTACCACAGAATCCTGACGGGCAAAATAGATGAGTTCAAACATGCACAGCGCCGATTTTGCCCGGACATCGCAGTGATAGGACTGCACCTCGGTACTGCCATACTCGGCAACTACTACCTCGCCCGGTTCAACGTCCCGCAGGAAGGTTCCGCCCAGCGCCTCAATCGCGCAGGATTCGGAGGCAAAGACAATGGAGTTCTTTACCCGGCCCATGCACAGCGGGCGAAAGCCGTTCGGGTCGCGGGCTGCGATCAGACAGCTGCGATCCATGACCACCATGGAGTATGCACCGATCAGATAATACATGGCATTCAGCACGGCGTCTGCCAGGGTGTCAGTACGCAGATGCTCCCGTACGATCACATAGGAGATGACCTCTGCATCATTGGTGCCCTGAAAAATGCCGCCGCGGTTCTCCGTCTCCGCCCGCAGAGCGCTGCTGTTAACCAACTTGCCGTTATAACACAGTGCAAGCGAACCGGAAGCGTGATGAACGACCAGCGGCTGGATATTGCTGGGCGTTGCAATCCCTCCGCCAATGCTTTGGCGAACGTGGCCAACAGCGGCTTTGGCTCCGTGAAAGGCATTCAAATGTGCCCGGTCAAACACATCCGGCACCAGTCCCTTTGCTTTGTGCACCTGAATATCATCATCAAGACATACTGCAATGCCACTGGAATCCTGTCCTCGGTGCTGAAGCGCATAGAGGGCCTGATAGGCAGCAACTGCCGGATCGGTTTGCTCGGCACTGGCCGCAATGCCGAAAATGCCACATTCTTCCTGTAGCTTGTCGTCAAAGAGCTCGCTGCTTACAGGCATGGCGGAGTTTGCATTTTGTCTATTCACAGGTTTTTCAGCTCCTCCTGCAGCTTTGTCTCCTTGGCGGCGATCTGCGCACTCATCTCTACGCGGGCTGCATCAAGCTTGGCAGCCAGTTCAGCATCAGAGACAGCCAAGATCTGAGCTGCCAGAACAGCGGCATTTTTTGCTCCGTTCAGAGCGACCGTCGCCACCGGAATGCCAGAGGGCATCTGCACTGTGGCGAGCAGGGCATCCATGCCGTCCATCGCGCCACCCTTCATGGGAATGCCGATAACGGGAAGAGTAGTGTTGGCAGCAAATGCACCGGCCAGATGCGCAGCCATACCAGCGGCACAGATGATCGCGCCAAACCCGTTGCTGCGGGCAGACTTGGCAAACGCCGCAGCCTCAGCCGGAGTGCGATGGGCACTCAGAATGTGGGCCTCAAACGGGATACCAAAGGTTTTTAATTGGGTGCAGGCAGCTTTGACTACCGGCCAATCGCTGTCGGATCCCATAATAACCGCAACTTTTTTGCTCATCACGATTCGCTCCTTTGAAGAAATGCAAGCAGGTAAGGATAACTTACCTGCTTGTCGAATACTGATTCAGCCTGAAATTGGACGCAATGATAGTGTGGTTGTAAAAACACAGCAGAGACAACATCATTGCGGCTTCCTCCCATCTGAGTTTATCTGATTTACAAGGATTATTTTAGAGGAAACCCCCAGGGTTTGCAAGGGCGGGAATGGCGTTTTTTTATTTTTGTACGCTTTCACAAGGAATGTTCTGCTTAATGAAATTCATTGATTGAATTGTACAAGGATTTTACATAAGTCCGTTTTCCCGCAGGATCTGCTCCAGTAGTTCGATGCGGACGCTCCAATCTGCTCTGCGGGCATATTCTCCTCTTCTTTGACTGCGGCGTCGTCCGGCTTCGTTGATTGCCTTCCGGCAAGCCAGCTCAAATTCATCCGTGGTCGTTGCGGAATAGATCACGTCATCATATTTTGGAATGTACCGGCGGGGGTAAAGACACACAACAGGCTTTTCCGCCGCAAAATAACCGTAGATCCGCTCGGGTATCACATCTTCGTCCGCAATGTCATTGTGCCGCAGATCAAAGCAGACATCACAGGCAGCTAGACATCCGGCAACCTCATGCGGTTTGCGCCGACCGGTACAGACAATATTGGGGGTATCTTTTAACGCGAGCGCATCCGGATGGCGGGCCCTTACACGGCCGATCAGGGCAAACGTCCAGTCCGGGTGTTCTTTTGCCGCCGCAATAATCGGCTGAAGATCCATGCTGCGCTCGACATCGCCCAAATAGCCGAAGATAGGATGATGCTGCTGCGCCAGCACAGGATCCCGCGGAATTTGAGTGCTTCGTCCCAGGGCAAACAATGAGTAGTTACACCCGTTCGGAATAAGGAATGTGTCCGGGTTGCACGGTGAAACATGCTTCATGAGATTTTCTGATGCGGCAAGCACTAAGTCGGCATCATAGGCAAGCTCACTCTCCAGCTGCTTTGGATACTGTTCCCAAGGCCGATAGCAGTCATATATCACTGCATTATGGGGAATCTCCCCTATCAACTCTGACGCGATCGGCGTGGCGCACCAGAGCAGAGCACTGCTGCCGATATGCGTGTTTTTCAGGCATTGACAGATCAGCGCGGCAGTCCGTTTCCGGCTGAATTTTTCCATCGGAGTTGCACCGGTTCGATGAAAATACACAAGCGGAAGTCGATAGACCTTGACACCCGGTTGAGGTTCCGTGACCTCCAGTACACCGCGACGGGTCAGAAATACACTTAACTTCGATGTGACGGTCAGCTCAAAATAGCTGATTTCCGCGCTAGCCAGCCCCTGCATCCACTGCTGGGGCCGCTCAGGGGTATCGCTGCTCCACCGACTCTGGGCGATGCAGATGATATTTCTCATTCGTTTCACCCTTTACAGAGTTAGCGCCGCAGGTTAAAATAGGACTAATTTTATCGGGAGGCGCTCTTATGTTTGAAATGATTCAAAGCGTTGACGCATCGGTGCTGCTCTGGATTCAGGAGCATCTGCGCTTTGCTTTTCTGAATGGGCCAATGATATTTGCCGGGTGGCTTGGGGACAACGGCCTTTGCTGGATTGTCCTTGGCCTTGTGCTGACACTGATCCCCAAGACAAGGAAATACGGCGTACTGGCACTGGCCTCTCTGCTGGGCTGCTTTCTGTTCAACAACCTGCTGCTCAAAAACCTTGTGGCTCGTCCGCGGCCCTATACCCGGATACCGGAGCTCGTCATGCTGATGAAGGTACCGCCAGACCACTCATTCCCCTCTGGCCACGCCTGTGCATCCTTCGCCACAGCAGGAGCATTGATGTGGAGTATGGGAAAGGAATGGAATCGGGTGCGGATCCCCGCATTGGCTGTGGCAGTCTGGATCGCATTCAGCCGTCTTTATGTGGGGGTTCACTACCCTACCGATGTCTTGGCCGGTGTGCTGGTCGGGCTCGTTGGCAGCTGGATCATCTGCCATATCTGTGAAAAGCCATATGACCGTCTCTGCCAGCACCTCTGCCGTCGCAGATCAGATTCGCCGAAAGAGATGTAGGTCAAACGAAGTCTGCACCTCCAACGCAGTCAGGCTGTTCAGTCGTGCGATTCCCTCTTTTGGTGTCTTCCAAAGATAAGGCGTCATGCCAAACAGATCCTGAATAGTCTGAGCGTCTGGCAGCTTGATCCGGCGTTCGACTCGTTGAATGCGGATATATTCAAAGCCATCGTACTGAATCGCCTGCTCCTTATTCTCATATGGCGTATCATAAGCGACCTGCTTGAGTTCCCAGAGGTGCTTTGGCGCAGGAACCACATATAAAAAATACCCGCCCGGTTTTATGACCCGCTGAAATTCACTGAGCGCCAACGGAGAAAAGCAATTGAGCAGAAAATCGACGCTCTTGTCCGGAATCGGAAGATGGTAGGCCGAGGCGACCGCAAATTCAATACTGTGCTCTCGTTTGGCCGCCCAGCGGAGCGAAAACTTGGAGATGTCAATTCCGCATACTTCAGCCTGCTTTCCCGCTGCCTTCAGTTCCTGTTGAACACCCGCGGTATAGTATCCCTCTCCGCATCCGGAGTCAAAAAATATGCCGCGTTCAGGCATCCTCTCTGTGGCCGCAGCAGCAATCGCATCCCGCAGCGGAAGATACCATCCTCCGCTCAGAAAGCGGTTCCTGGCGGCTGCCATCTGCTTGTCGTCCCCTGGTATCAGCGAGTGCTTTTTGTTGGCTGGAAGCAGATGAACGTAGCCTGCTGACGCAATATCATAACTGTGTCGCAGCGGGCAGACATAGCGCCCCTTTTCCCTCTGGAGTTGTTGGCCGCAGATCGGGCAGAGAAACAAACTCATGCTGTTCCCTCCTTATTTATTTTATTTTAACATAGATTTGCCTTCTTGCAAACAGAACACTTGCATTTTACAGGTGTCAAGACTATAATAATGCATACTAAATAGAATCGCTCGACGCATTTTATGAGAAACGAGGAATTTACACATGGCACATCGGACCAACTACACCATGCTGTTCGACTTTTACGAGCTCTCCATGGCCAACGGCTATTTTCAGACTCCGCTGAAGAATCGCATCACCTACTTTGATGTTTTCTTCCGCCGTGTCCCTGATGGCGGCGGCTTTGCTATTGCAGCCGGTCTGGAACAGGTGATCGAATATATTCGTGATCTGAACTTCACCGAGGAAGACATTGCTTATCTGCGCACCAAAAACTGCTTCACTGAGGAGTTTTTGGAGTATCTGCGTACTTTCAAATTTACGGGCGATATTTGGGCTGTCCCAGAAGGAACCCCTATCTTCCCCGGCGAGCCTGTTCTAACGGTACGCGCCCCCGCTGTTCAGGCGCAGTTTATTGAAACCTATGTGCTGATGGAGCTGAACCATCAGTCTCTGATCGCCACCAAAGCCAGCCGTATCGTCCGGGCCGCGGAGGGACGACCTGTAGCCGAGTTTGGCTCCCGTCGGGCTCAAGGCGCCTCTGGTGCAATTCTCGGTGCCCGTGCCTCCTATATTGCCGGGTGTGCCGGAACTGCCTGTGTGCAGGCTGACCGGGACTATGGTGTACCCGCCACCGGCACCATGGCACACTCCTGGGTGCAGATGTTCCCGGATGAGTACACTGCATTCAAGACCTATTGCGAACTCTATCCAAATAACGCTACACTGCTGGTGGATACCTACAACGTACTGCGCTCCGGTGTCCCAAACGCTATCAAGGTATTCAAGGAAGTGCTTCTGCCCAAAGGGATCACAAAATGCGGCATCCGCATTGACTCCGGCGATTTGGCCTATCTCTCCCGCAAGGCTCGCAAAATGCTGGATGAAGCCGGCCTGACTCAGTGTAAGATCGTCGCCTCTAACGCACTGGACGAGTACCTAATCCGTGATCTGCTGGTGCAGGGCGCCAAGTTGGACTCCTTTGGTGTAGGCGAGCGGATGATCACAGCCAAGAGTGACCCGGTATTTGGCTGTGTCTACAAGCTGGCAGCCATTGAAGATGAGGATGGCACCATCATTCCGAAAATTAAAGTCAGTGAAAATGCCGCAAAAATCACCACTCCCCACTTCAAAAAAGTGTATCGCCTCTATGACAATGAGAGCGGCGAGGCATTTGCCGACGTGATGTGCCTGCACGATGAAACCATCGACGAGAGCAAACCGATCGAACTGTTTGATCCAGAAAACACCTGGAAGAAGAAGTATTTCTCCAATTTCACGGCCCGCAGCATTCTGGAGCCAATCTTCGCCCACGGTGAGTTGGTCTACAAGGTACCCAATATCGAGGAAGTACGCAGTTACTGTGCCGATCAGATGTCCCACCTTTGGGAAGAAGTCAAGCGGTTTGAAAATCCCCATCGCTATTATGTGGATCTTTCCCCCAAACTTTGGAAAATCAGAAATGATATGCTGGAGGAAATGCGGAATATCTGATTTCCTATACCACAGTACCCCAGCAAAAAGCCCGTACCATTGCGGTACGGGCTTCTCCTGTGTTCCTTAAGAAGTAAATCCAAGTCAAAAATCTCCTTTGGAGCAGGCCCTTCTGGAGCTGAAATAAAGTGTCCTCAGTCGCCGTGCGCCCAATTCCACCGCTATGACAGACATAGTTGCCTGCTGTCGGAGGAGATAAAGCTTTTTGCTTCAATTAAACTTGAAGATCTTTTGCGTCAGGTGATAACCTACTACGCCGACTTTGCGGCCTGGAGCGCCGGGCAGATTAGCCGCCAGAGCAAGTGAGCGATAGCGAATCTTTTTGTAGAGTGCCACATTATAGGACTTCAATTCCTCCCATAACGTATCGCGTTTTTGCAGCGCCGCTTCAGATCCGTCGATAACCAGCAAAATGGAACAGATCGTATACATCATAGCAAGATATCGGATCATATATTTGCCCAGGCTGGGATACTGATCGTGGATCGATCTCAGATCACAACACGTTGTCATGATCTTTGTGACCCGGATCTGCTGATCCACCCGCTTGACCATCACCTGCTCGTTGACGCTCTGATCCTGACGCCCGATAAAATAGCGATAGAGATCCTCGTCCATGTAGTACATAGTCTTGACGTATGGCAGCGGCTGATAGACAAAGATATTATCGACATAGAAGGTGTGCTTTGGAAGTTCCATCCCTGTGGAACGAAGCAGTTCTGTGCGATAAATGGCGGAATGCATCAGAAGATACTGAGACTCACGGAATTTTCCAACATCCTCCCAGCCAAAAATGTGTCCCTCCGGGAACACATTTTTATAGTGCACCGCATGGCTGGTGTGATCCTCCACATGCTCATAGACATAATTGCAGATCATCAGATCCAGCGCTGTCCCCGCCGTGTAGAACTGGCGCAACTTGTCCATAACACGGCGCAGCGAATCGGTATCCAGCCAGTCATCCGAATCAACGACTTTATAATATGTACCGGTTGCATTCCGAAGTCCCTGATTCACACCCTCGCCGTGGCCGCCGTTTGGCTGATGAATCGCACGGACGATTGTTGGGTACTGGGCCGCATAGCGATCTGCAATAGCGGGTGTATTATCGGAAGAGCCGTCGTCGATCAGAATGATCTCCGCTTCCTCCCCGGCAGTAAGCAGGGTTTGAATGCAGTGATCCATATAGGCGGCTGAATTATAGCAAGGAACAGCAAAAGTAATCAGTTTCACGGTTACACCTCAATAATCATCACATTATATTTTATTTTACCACATTCCGCTTCAAAAGCATATAGGATTCAGATTAAGAATACGTTATATTTGCTCGTATATTGTAACGTATTCCATGCCTTCCTATCTTCAGCCATCTTCTTGATATATGATAATAATTTGAACTTTCTCTGGAAAAAAGATATAGTTTGTGGTATAGTTTGTCCGGGAGATGATAACTATGAATCCAAATTGGCTGGAAACGATCGAATTAAAAAATGGAACAATGCTTGTCTCTATCCTTGGTTATCTGGGCGACGAGGACTTCTATGCCATGTATGACATCATTTTGGAGCTGCTGCATCCGGATACCCCGACCTACGGCGTGGACTCTATGGGGATCGACGGCTCCTTCAAGAAGGACGGCCTCCTTGTCCGTATGAGCAGTGAGAGCGCCTATGACCAGTGCTGTTTTGTATACGACCCCCGCAATATGACCGCTGAAGAGGTGGAAAAAGTCAAGGGCTGGATCAACGAAGTAGTCACCGAGCTGCATAAGCGCCGTCCCAAAGATGCCTGATTTCCAATTATTAAAAATCCCGCAGAGCATAAGCTCTGCGGGATTTTTTTGTAAAGTAATGCCAGTCGATCTTAGAACTTGTGGTGCAGTTTTAGGATCTCGATCAGCATCTTATCGCGATAACGGATGCACTCTTCATTGGTATGGCCAATCTCGTCGGAGAAGTTCTTCATCTCCTCGTCAACACCAGCCTGGCCCTTTTCCTTGTAATCCGCAGGAATCTCAGTCCAGTTGGCGATGTCGCCGCAGAGGTTGAAGCCGCCGCCCAGCATATCCATCATACCGGCCAGGCCGTCCTTGTTGCCCAGCTGCATAATCATATTGTGGCCGAAGATAGCCCAGCGAATAGCAGGACCAAAGGTCAGGGCCTTGTCGGCATCCTCAACGGAGCAGACACCGCGCTCGACCAAGTCGACCATCTCGCGGAAGACAGCCAGCTGCAGACGGTTGCAGATGTAGCCCGGGCAGTCCTTGTGCAGAACGACGGGCTCCTTGCCCAGAGCCTGATAGAACTCCTTGGCCAGTTCAACGTTAGCAGGATCGGTCTTCTCCGTCTTGGTGATCTCCACCAGGGGGATCAGATGAGGCGGATTGTAGGGATGGCCGCCCACGCAGCGCTCAGGATGAACCGCCTTCTCGGTGATCTGGCCCAGAGGCAGACCGGAAGCGGAAGTGGCAATGATGGCGTCCACAGGAGCAAACTCCTCGATGGAGGCCAGCAGAGGTAGGACGTGTTCATATTTGGTGGTTTTGGTGCCGGAGGGGGCCTGCCCGTGGCCCTCGATCTGGCCGATGATGGTAAGGCAGTGGACG
>OGCO01002967.1_pt1 | contig 20931 bp, 20 predicted proteins | sample 1570171 | NCBI WGS metagenome assembly OGCO01 (sample SAMEA4370583, study PRJEB24528) | human gut metagenome
TTCAAAGTCAAACCCGCGCCCGTCGCTGCCGCGCGGGTTGCAGAAGAACACAAAATATCCGCGGTTTGCCCACATCTGCATCTCATGATAGTAGACGTCTGAATAAACGGTTCTCGGACCGCCGTGGATATTTAAGATGCCGGGATAGGACTTTCCTTCCTCGAAACCTGCCGGTTTTAAGACCCATCCGTGGATCTCGTAGCCGTCGCTGGCGGTGAAAGAGAACGCCATCGGTGTCTGTACGTCATATTCGTCGGTGAGCCAGTCATTCATGTGGGTCACCTGCTCGCCGTCTACAAAGAGTTCCGCAATGTGGAGTCCGTGGAATTCCATGGAGGCGATGTGTCCGCCCGCGAGATCGAAGCTGTCGCAGGAGCTTCCTGCCGTCAGCGGCCCGGAGACGGTGCCGCCCAGGGAGATCTTATAGAGATGGGAAAAATCTTCCACGGTGGAGATATAATAAAATTCTCCGTCCACAGCCTTAAATGTCTGTCCTGCGCCGAATCTGGAATCGGAGCCCACGGAGGAGCCGCCGATGGAGGACTCATAAGGATGGATCAGCTTCATGGATCCGTCCGCGAGATCCATATGGTAGAAGTCACAGTATTTCGTCGTATCTTTATAGGAGTCATCCGTTGCCGCAATGAGTGCATTTTTTTCGTCTAAGAGGGAGACAACTCCGGTGCGCATGGAATCCGGCGCGATCAAGGTTTTCGTCTCACCGGTCGAGAGGTTATAAAGATAAACGCCCGGACGAATACCCATGACACCCTGTTTCCACGGATATGCCTTGTAGAGCAGGAGATTTCCAAGGACAGAATACTGGGAGCAGTCGGTCCATTCGTCCGCCACGTAAGTGAGCTTACCGGATCCCATATCATAGATGGCGTAACGGTTCCTCTTCGCGTTCGTGTATCCCTGACCATTGCCCCAGAACGGAAGCTCGTCGAAGACCTCGTAGGATTTCTTTCTCGTATCTTTGTAATTATCATGACGAATCGTCAGAAGGTAACGCCCGTCCGGGAGAAGACGGATCCCTGTGACGGAAGCCGGAACCGATGCGCGGCATGAGGCTTCGCCGCCGGACGGGGAGATTTCATAAAAGAAAGAAGTGCCGTTTTCTTTTTCCTTTTTAAGGGACGCAGTCCGGGCCGCAGGAAAGATCAGCGTATTTTCTGCTGTCCAGGACCAGATCTTCGCGTCACCGGCGCAGGTGACACGGGAGACAGTCTTCTTCCCGAGATCATACAGGTACAGGTCAGACAGATAGCCATTGGTCTCCCGGTCCGGTACGGATATCGTGAAGGCGATCTTCGTTCCATCGGGTGAGAAATGTGGGTTGCTCAAAAAACGGAACTTCAGGAATGTGTCGATCTCAATCTTCTTCATCGTCATGTCCTCCATAATTAATATTAGGAAATTCTGGGGAATTCCCTGTTACACAAAAAGGCACTAATGTTCCAATGATGTGTATTAGCGCAAAAATGCAGATCAGGTGCATCCATTCACAGAACCTGCTGGGTTGACCCCGGCAGATCATAAGCCGGAAGGCACTGGATCGTTATGAAATGAGTATAAATACTCAGAGTGGAGTGTGTCAAGGAAAAGTGAAGCAGAAGCAGGGGTATCCGGAAAAAGCGCTTGCCATATCAGAAAAATGATGTTAAAATATTTTAGACTATGTATAATGCGCACGAAAAGATCCCTGGGACTGGTGCACGAGAGATAAAAAAGAGCGAGATGCGAAGAGAAAGGAAGCTAAACCGATGTCAGGACATAATAAATTTTCCAACATCAAACATAAGAAAGAGAAAAACGACGCAGCAAAGGGTAAGATCTTTACCGTAATCGGAAGAGAGATCGCTGTCGCAGTTAAAGAGGGCGGCGCTGATCCGGCTAACAACAGCAAGCTGCGTGATGTGATCGCAAAAGCGAAAGCAAACAACATGCCGAACGATACCATCGACCGCGGTATTAAAAAAGCTGCCGGAGATGCAAACGCAGACAACTACGAGCGTATCACCTACGAAGGTTATGGTCCGAATGGTATCGCGATCATCGTAGAGACTCTGACCGACAACAAGAACCGTACCGCAGCAAACGTAAGAAGCGCTTTCACCAAAGGAAACGGAAGCGTTGGAACACCGGGATGCGTATCCTACATGTTCGACAAAAAAGGCCAGATCATCATCGACAAAGAAGAGTGCGAAATGGATGCTGACGATCTGATGATGCTTGCTCTGGATGCAGGCGCAGAAGACTTCGCAGACGAAGAGGACAGCTACGAAATCATCACCGATCCGGATGACTTCTCCGCAGTACGTGAGGCTCTGGAGAAAGACGGTATCGCCATGGCAGAGGCAGACGTTACCATGATCCCACAGACCTACGTAGAGCTGACCGATCCGCAGGCATTAAAAGACCTGAACCGTACCCTGGATCTGCTGGATGACGACGACGACGTACAGTACGTATACACCAACCTGGACGAGTAATTTCACTGGAAATTACATAGAATCATAAGAATCTGCGCATACTGATGAAGCTATTTTGGAATAGCAGAAAAGAGGAAATCCGTATGGCAGAATCACAGAAAAACCAGACAGAAAAAGAAAATATTGTAGAACTGAAGACCAACATTTATCTGCTGTCCATCATCGGCGAGGTGGAGGGGCATGAATCACTCGGCGAGCGCACGAAAGCGACGCGCTATGAGCACATTCTCCCTGCTCTTGCCCGTGCCGAGGAGGACAAAAGTATTGATGGTCTTCTGATTCTCCTGAATACCGTAGGCGGAGATGTGGAGGCCGGTCTTGCAATTGCAGAGATGATTGCGTCCATGCGAAAGCCTGCGGTATCGCTCGTTTTAGGGGGCGGTCATTCGATCGGTGTCCCGCTCGCCGTTGCAGCAGACTATTCGCTGATCGTGCCGAGTGCCACCATGGTCATTCACCCGGTGCGTACAAACGGCATGTTCATCGGTGTTGCACAGACGTACCGTAATATGGAAAAGACGCAGGATCGGATCACAGGTTTTGTATCGGCCCATTCTAAAATCACCAAGGAACGGCTCGAGGAGCTGATGCTCGATACGAAAATGCTGGTCAAGGATGTCGGAACAATGCTGGACGGCCCGCAGGCAGTGGAAGAAGGCCTGATCGACGAGGTCGGCGGCATTGCCCGCGCGCTCGAAAAGCTGAATGAGCTGATGAAAAAGGCAGCAGGGACAGAAAATTGACTTCACGGCGCGGCTTGTGTTTCAGGGGATTTTGTGTTAGAATGAGTTCGCTGTGAAAATTCGAACGGAAGTTTTGTCCGGACTTTCACAAAAGAGAAAAATAAGGGAACAGGATAAAAAAATGACAGTAATAGAAGCTTTATTTCTGGGCCTGATCCAGGGAGTCACGGAATTCCTGCCGATCAGTAGCTCCGCACATCTGATTATCTTCCGTCACTTTATGAAGATCGAAGATACGCAGACGGTGTTTTTCAATGTGCTTTTGCACTTTGGCTCCATGATTGCAATTCTGCTCACATTTTCGAAGGAATGGAAACGTCTCTTCCTCGCGCTGTGCGGAATCATAATCGATCTGTTTCATAATTTAAAGGAACACTTTTCCAGTCAGCATCAGGAGAGAAAGCAGTACCGGAAGGTGCTCGGCAGCAACTACCGTATGCTTGCTTTCCTGCTGATTCTGACCACCATCCCGACTGCTGTAATCGGCGGCATGATTCAGAGCCTTGTCACACTGACCTCCTCGAATCTGCTGGCACCTGGCGTTGGTCTGTATCTGACGGCGATTCTGCTTGTGGTGGCAGATATGCTTCCGGAGGGAGAAAAAACGCAGAAAAATTTGAAGCCGAAAGATGCACTGATTGCCGGATTCTTCCAAGGCTTTTCCACGATTCCGGGTCTTTCCCGTCTTGGTTCGACTATTTCTGCGTGTGTGATCGGCGGCATGACCCGTTCGTACGCTGTGAAATACTCTCTGATTGTGAGTGTTCCGGCGATTATCGGGGCAACGATCGTTGAAATTGCGACCATGGGAAAAAATAAAATTGTTTTTCATCCGGTATATCTGGTCGGCGTTTTCATGGCGGCACTTGCCGGTTACTTTACGATCCGTATTCTGATGCGTGTGGTGAAAAAACGGAAACTGAAATATTTTGCTTTGTACTGTCTTCTTGTCGGGACATTCTCCATTGCAGGATATTTTCTGCTGTAATACGAGAAAGGGGAGAAGTTCTGCATGGCAAATACAACAAAGGGAAGCGGGAAGACAAAGAAAAAAACTTCTGCTTCCGGAACAGCAAAAAAGAAACAGACCCAAACAACGGCCAGAAAAACAACGGCGAAAAAGAGCAGTACCGCAAAACGTACCTCCGGCACAAGGAAAAACACAATCCGTGAGCCGATGGACGAGGGAGTGCGCGCAGAAATTATTCTGCTTTCCGTGCTTGCTGTTTCGATTCTGCTGATGCTCAGTAATTTCGGTATGGGCGGCGTGATCGGACAGGCTGTCTGCGACTTCTTTTTCGGCCTTTTCGGCGTGACAGAGTGGGCAGCACCGGTTCTGATCTTCTTTGGAACAGCATTTTACATAGCAAACAGACAGAACTTTTTAATTGTGCGGAAAACCGGGGGAGCGATCAGCTGCTTCGTCTTTTTCTGCGCTTTTATGCAGCTTCTGACGTCCGGCTATACGAGAGATACGACATTTCTGGATTACTATTTTGACAGCGCCTACGATCATCTCGGCGGAGGAATCTTAGGAGGGTCTGTCGTGAAAATTCTCGGCATGGGATTCGGCCAGATCGGCGCGTGGGTGATTATTGTGATCGCCATCGTGATTTCCGTGATCGTGATGACGCAGAAGCCGATTCTCGCGCCGATCCATGAAAAGACGAATGACCACCGCCGGATGGCGGAGGAGCGCCGCCAGGAGCGTCTGGCGCGCCAAGCTGCGATGGAGGAAGAGGAAGGAAAAGAGCTGATTCTTGAGCCAGTGGAGGAACCGAAAAAAGCCGGAAAGAAAAAGAAATCCCGCCTTCTTTCTCATGTGGAATCGAAGGCTGATTTAAACGAAAACGACGATACCCATCAGATGGAGATGCCGGAGCTTTCGATTCACCGTGGTTCTGTGCCGGCTGAAGAGCCGGAAAAGACAGAACCGGAGATGACACGGCAAGCTGCAGAAGAGGCGAAAAAAGAGAAAACGTCTGCGGATCATACGAGAAATCCGCGGTCTTCCTATGAAGAGATCGAGGCGGATGTAGACGGCATTCGTCAGGAAATCGGAAAAAAAGCAGAGGAAAAGCGGCCGGAGTACAAAACACCGCCGATGAATCTTCTGAAAAAAGGGACGCGCAGTGCCATGGGCGATTCCGATGCGCATCTGCGGGAAGTAGCGCGGAAACTGGAGGAGACGCTGGACAGCTTCGGTGTCAAAGTTACAGTCAATAACGTAAGCTGCGGACCGACCGTCACACGGTATGAGCTGATGCCGGAACAGGGCGTGAAAGTAAGCCGGATTGTCGGATTGACCGACGATATCAAGCTGAGTCTTGCAGCAGCAGATGTCCGCATTGAGGCACCGATCCCGGGAAAATCCGCAGTCGGAATCGAGGTTCCAAATAAGACGAACACCGCCGTGATGCTGCGTGATCTTCTTGAAACACCGGAGTTTAAGAACTTTTCTTCGAATCTGGCCTTTGCTGTCGGAAAAGACATCGCCGGTCAGCCGGTCATCGCAGATATCGCGAAAATGCCTCATCTTCTGATCGCCGGTGCGACCGGTTCCGGTAAATCGGTCTGCATCAACACGCTGATTATGAGTATTATTTATAAGGCAAAACCGGAAGACGTCAAACTGATCATGATCGACCCGAAGGTCGTTGAGCTTTCTGTTTATAACGGCATTCCGCACCTTTTTATCCCTGTTGTCACAGACCCGAAAAAGGCTTCCGGAGCTCTGAACTGGGCGGTTGCGGAGATGACAGACCGTTATAACAAATTTGCGGAATTCAACGTGCGCGATATGAAAGGCTACAATGCGAAAGTTGCCGAGCTGCCGCCGGATGAAAACGGCAAAAAACCGGAAAAACTGCCGCAGATCGTCATTATCGTGGACGAGCTTGCCGACCTGATGATGGTTGCGCCGGGAGAAGTGGAGGATGCGATCTGCCGTCTGGCACAGCTTGCCCGTGCGGCCGGCATCCATCTGATTATTGCAACACAGAGACCTTCCGTCAATGTCATCACTGGTCTTATCAAGGCAAATATGCCGTCCCGTATTGCATTCTCGGTTTCTTCCAGCGTAGATTCCCGTACGATCCTCGACATGGGAGGTGCGGAAAAACTGCTTGGAAAAGGCGATATGCTCTACAAGCCGCAGGATTACCAGAAACCGGCCCGTCTGCAGGGATCCTTTGTTTCGGATAAAGAGGTCAGCGATGTCGTTGCCTACTTAAAAGATCACTACGGCGAGAACGCTTATGATCCGGATATCGAAAAACGGATTCACACCGTAAGCCTGGATGGCGGTTCTGCCGCAGGCGGCGGAGATAACCGCGATAATTACTTCGTGGAAGCCGGAAAATTTATCATCGAAAAAGATAAGGCATCGATCGGCATGCTCCAGAGAGTGCTGAAAATCGGTTTCAACCGCGCGGCCAGAATCATGGACCAGCTCGCGGATGCCGGTGTCGTAGGACCGGAGGAAGGAACCAAGCCGAGAAAAGTTCTGATGTCCATGGAACAGTTCGAAAATTATCTGGAGGAACACGGATGATGGGAAAAGATGTTGTCCGTTGTTTACAAATAACCGGAAACGTGATAAAGTATTAACATAAAATGCGCGAAAATCCAAGTCGTGCTTTTGTTAAAATATTTCTAACAAGATTAGGAGGATATTATGTACAAGATTCAAGAAGCGGAAATGCTCGCGAATAACATCTACCGTATGGTAGTAGAAGCACCGCGAGTAGCACAGCACTGCCTCCCTGGACAGTTTGTTATTGTCAAGGCAGATGAAGAAGGAGAAAGAATTCCTCTGACCATTTGTGATTACGACAGAGAAGCAGGAACTATCACCATCGTATTCATGCCGATCGGAGAATCTACCAAAAAAATGAAAGAGCTCAAAGCGGGAGATGCTTTCATGGATTTCGTAGGACCTCTGGGACAGCCGTCTGAGTTCTGCAGCGAAGATATCGAAGAACTGAAGAAAAAACGGATCGTATTCGTAGCCGGTGGTGTTGGAACTGCACCGGTTTACCCACAGTTAAAATGGCTGCATGAGCATGGAATCACTGCTGACGCCATTGTCGGAGCAAAGACAAAAGATCTCGTTATCCTCGAGAAAGAAATGTCTGCTGTCAGCAATCTGTACATAACCACAGACGATGGTTCTTACGTAAGAAAAGGTATGGGTACCGATGTACTCCGCGACCTTGTACAGAACCAGGGCAAACAGTATGATGTCTGTGTTGCCATCGGACCGATGATCATGATGAAATTCGTATGTCTTCTGACAAAAGAACTGAACATCCCGACCGTTGTCAGCATGAACCCGATCATGGTAGACGGAACCGGTATGTGCGGTGCCTGTCGTCTAATGGTAGGCAATGAAGTAAAATTTGCCTGCGTAGACGGACCGGAGTTTGACGGTCATCTGGTAGACTTCGACCTGGCTATGAAACGTCAGCAGATGTACAAGACAGAAGAGGGAAGAGCTCTCTTAAGATACCAGGAAGGCGCAACCCATCACGGTGGATGCGGCCAGTGCGGAGGTGACAAATAATGGCAAAGGGATTAAACAGAGTACCGGTACGTGAGCAGGAGCCGAAGGTACGTGCCACAAATTTTGACGAGGTATGTCTTGGATACAACAAAGACGAAGCAGTAGAAGAAGCACAGCGCTGCCTGGGCTGTAAAAATGCAAAATGTATCACAGGATGCCCGGTTAATATCAACATTCCGGCATTCATTGCACAGGTAAAAGAAGGAAACTTCGAGGAAGCATACAAAATTATCGGTGAGTCCAGTGCACTCCCGGCAGTCTGCGGCCGTGTATGTCCGCAGGAGAGCCAGTGCGAGGGCAAATGTGTCCGCGGAATCAAAGGCGACGCTGTTTCCATCGGTAAACTGGAGCGTTTCGTTGCTGACTGGGCAAAAGAAAACGGTATCAAACCGGTTCCGGCAGCAGAGAAAAACGGCCACAAGATCGCGGTTATCGGTTCCGGCCCTGCAGGTCTTACCTGCGCAGGAGACCTTGCAAAACTTGGCTACGATGTAACCATCTTCGAGGCACTTCACAAAGCCGGCGGTGTATTAAGCTACGGTATTCCGGAGTTCCGTCTTCCGAAAGACAAAGTAGTTGCCGCTGAAATCGAGAACGTAAAATCTCTCGGTGTTAAAATTGAGACCAACGTTATCATCGGAAAATCCGTTACCATCGATGAGCTGTTAAAAGACGAAGGATTTGAAGCAGTCTTTATCGGTTCCGGCGCAGGCCTTCCGATGTTCATGGGAATCCCGGGTGAGAACGCAAACGGCGTATTCTCCGCAAACGAGTTCCTGACCAGAAACAACCTGATGAAAGCATTCCGCGATGATTACGATACCCCGATCGCACACGGCAAGAAAGTTGCTGTAGTCGGCGGCGGCAACGTAGCTATGGACGCTGCAAGAACCGCACTTCGTCTCGGCGCAGAGGTACACGTTATTTACCGTCGTTCTGAGGCAGAGCTTCCGGCCCGTGCAGAGGAAGTTCATCATGCAAAAGAGGAAGGTATCATCTTCGACCTTCTGACCAACCCGGTAGAAATTCTGACCGACGACAAAGACTGGGTAACCGGTATCCGCTGCATCCGTATGGAACTTGGCGAGCCGGACGCTTCCGGAAGAAGAAGACCGGTTGAGATTCCAGGATCTGAGTTCGAAATTGAAGTAGACGAAGTTATCATGTCTCTTGGCACTTCCCCGAACCCGCTGATTTCTTCCACCACCTACGGTCTGGATGTCAACAGAAGAAAATGTATCGTAGCTGAGGAAGAAACCGGAAAGACCAGCAAAGAAGGCGTTTACGCCGGCGGTGACGCTGTAACAGGTGCAGCAACCGTTATCCTTGCTATGGGTGCCGGAAAAGCCGGAGCTAAAGGAATTGATGAGTATATCAAAAGCAAAAATGCATAAGGCATTGCTTTTCTAAACTAAAAGCCATATAGACGCGGACAAAAAGTGATCTATATGGCTTTTGGTGTTTTTGACAGATATCCGAAAGGGTTTTAAGATTACAGAATGAAAATTACGATATTAACAGTAGGAAAAATCAAAGAGAAATATCTGCGGGATGCGATCGCCGAGTATTCGAAGCGCCTCAGCCGCTATGCAAAGCTGGAAATTATCGAGGTGGCGGATGAAAAAACGCCGGACAACGCGAGTGAAACCGTAGAGACGAATATCAAAAATAAAGAAGCAGAGCGCCTTCTCAAATATATCCGGGATGACGCTTATCTGATTACATTGGAAATTAAGGGAAAACAGCTCACGTCCGAGGAGCTGGCCCAGAAAATAGATACGCTCGGCGTGCAGGGAACGAGCCATATTATTTTTGTGATCGGTGGTTCCTTAGGGCTTGGCGAGGAAGTTCTGAAGCGTTCGAACTATGCGCTCAGTTTTTCGAAAATGACATTTCCGCATCAGTTGATGCGGGTTATTCTGCTGGAACAGATTTACCGGAGCTACCGCATTAACTGCGGGGAGCCATATCATAAATAGCTGCGAATAAGAGAGGTGTGATTGCGATGCGTGAAATGCGTTTAAAAAAGCGGGAGATTACAGATCCTAAAATTTTAAGAGAAATTCTGGAAAGCTGCGAGGTTGTGCGGATCGGGGCGATGGATGAGGAAGGCATGTTTATCGTGCCGATGAATTATGGATATGATGTCCGGGAAGAAGATGGAACTCTTCACGTCTGTCTGTACCTGCATGGGGCAAAAGAAGGGCGGAAGGCGGCTGCATTTGCAGCGGATCCGCGCGTGGCGGTGGAGATGGATTACAACCATGAAGTGATTACAGGTGACTATACGTGTGCGTATTCCTATGCGTACCGCAGTATCATGGGAAACGGAACCATCACGGAGGTGACAGATCCGGAGGTAAAGAAGAAAGGTCTGGAAAAAATCATGGCGCATATCGCACCGGAGGCGAAGATCGCTTTTCTGCCGGAGATGGTGGAGCGCGTTGCCGTATGGCGCATAGACATCGATACATTTACCGGCAAAGAGCGCAGACGAAAATAGAGTGTTCGAAGCTCCGCAGGCTGCAGACGGAAAAAGACAGCAGAAAGGACAGCAGAAATGATTAAAATTGATCTGATTACAGGCTTCCTTGGCTCAGGGAAGACGACTTTTTTGAAACAGTACGCAAAGTATCTGATGGCACAGGGAAAGAACATCGGCATCCTGGAGAATGATTTTGGGGCAGTCAATGTGGATATGCTGCTTCTGCAGGAACTGCGCGGCGATCAGTGCGAGCTGGAGATGATTTCCGGCGGATGCGACAAAGAGACACACCGCAGACGGTTCCGCACGAAACTGATCTCGATGGGCATGAGCGGCTACGACCGCATTCTCGTGGAACCGTCGGGGATTTACGATGTGGATGAGTTCTTTGACACGCTGTACGACGAGCCGCTGAACCGCTGGTATGAGGCGGGAAGCGTCATCACGATTCTGGATGCCGGGCTCGATGAGAAGCTGTCGGAGGAAGAAGAGTATCTGCTGGCTTCCGAGGCGGCGAACGCTGGTAAAATCGTGCTGAGCAAAGTACAGAATGTTTCGGAGGAAAAGAAAGAAGAAACGATTGCCCATCTGAACCGCACGCTCGAGCAGGCAGGCTGCAGAAGACAGTTTTCTGATGCAGAAATTTTACAGAAAAACTGGGATGATCTGACAGAGGATGATTTCAAAATGCTCTCCGAATGCAGTTACCGTTCGGAGGATTACCGGAAGCTGGATTTCGGCGAGCAGCAGACATTTGATTCGCTCTGCTTTCTGGAGCCGAAGATTACGGAAGAAGCGCTGAAAAAGGCAGCAGAAGCAATCTTTGCGGATCCATCATGCGGCAATGTATTCCGGATCAAGGGAATTGTAAAGACGGGCGAAACTGTGTGGAGCGAAATCAATGCGACGCGGGAACAGATGACATTCCAGGCAGTGCCGGAGAGCCAGGAAGTGCTGATTGTAATCGGCGCGGGGCTTTCGAAAGAGCGGATTAGTGGAATTCTCGGAATTGAGTAAAAAATGGAGCATGACGGAAAGGGGTATTTTCCATCATGCTCCTGCTGGCTGGGCTAAATAGCAGTTACTGTAAAATGCGCTGCCGTTCTGACAGTGTGGGGAACGGAATGATTTTGGAATCCCGTGCATCATCCGGTGTACAAAGAGCAGTCAACGGCTGCGGCTGATTTTCCATGGTCTGGAAGGAGAGAATGCCATCTTTCCATAAAACGACATCATCCGGTGAATGGACGGCAAAATAGCGGTGCAGCACATCGAAAAGAGAGGATGGAACTGCCGCAAGATCGTGCTCGGGATCGCTGGAATATAGAAAGATCCGGCTTCCCGGAAAACGACGGGAATGGATACCGGCAGAGGGAGCGGTAAAATCCGGGTTTTCGGTAAAATATAAGGATCTTTCTGCAGGTCCGGAAAACGGAATAGACAGCGTTGTGGAAACAACTGGCGCTTCTTCTGCAAGGGCTGGCTGCTTCTGAAATTTGCACAGGAATGACATATTTTGAAAAAATGTATATTTTTTTCTCATAAGACTCACCTTTCAGCCGGAAAAGATCTGGCATTTGGCAGGGTGGATGTTATCGTTTACTTTAATTTTATCTTATCAGAAGTGCAGAAATAACAGGGTTAAACATTTGTAAAAAGCGTGTAAAACATCTTAAAGAGAAAGAAAAGAGAGGGGGAATCATATGGAACAGGAAGTAATGCAGGCCATTCGGGCAGAACTGGAAAGCAATATAGATGCAAAATACCGGGAATTTCACAGCTCTCTTGTTCCGGGACAGAACTGTCGGATTCTTGGTGTCCGCATTCCGGTTTCGCGACGGATTGCAAAAGCGACAGCAAGAGACCACTATGAAGTTTATACCGAACAGTTTAATCCGGAAGTCTATGAGGAGCTTCTGATCCGCGGAATGATGATCGGCTACGGAAGGCTGACCCGTGAAGAACAGACGGCAGAACTGGACTGCTTCGTGCCGATGATCAACAGCTGGGGAATCTGTGACAGCTCCTGTGCAACGTGCCATTTTATGAAGAAAGACCAGGAGTATTGGTATGGATATCTGCAGAAATGGCTGAAAAGCAGCCGGGAATATGAAATCCGGTTTGGTGTTGTGTGTCTGCTGGACTTTTTTATCAACGAAGCGTATATCGATGCTGTGCTGGAGGAGATGAAAAAGATTCATCACGATGGCTATTACGTAAAAATGGCCGTCGCCTGGGCAGTATCGATCTGTTATATTCATTTTCCGGAAAAAACACAGAAACTGCTGAAAGAAAACAGTCTCGATGACTGGACACATAACAAAACAATTCAGAAAATCAGAGAGTCGCTGCGGATCAGCAAAGAAGAAAAAGAGATGCTGAAAACCTGGAAGAGATAAAAAGAAAACCGTATCGCCGCGTTTCGAATATCGCAGCAATACGGTTTTCTTTCTCTTTTTTGAACTTATTCGTCCCATCCCTCAAAAAGCCGGATGTTGACGGCAATATTTCTTGCAATTTCACCTTCGCTTTTCCCGAGATCTGCCACATCCGATACCGGCGGAAAATCAGGTTCTTCTTCCGTCAGTTCCAGAGAGATCCAGTCATAGGCGGAGTGAATGGCATCTTCCAGCGCCTCGTCGAGGGTATCCCCTTTTGCATAGCAGCAGGCGAGATCTGGAAAATAACCTTCGTAGGTTCCCTGTTCGGTTTTATGAAAAACGGCTGGATAAGTAAATTTCATAGTGTTTCTTCCTTCTTCCTTTTCTTTTTCACGGAAATTCTTTTTTATCGTAGCACTTTTTCTCAAAAGATACAATGCCTAAAATACAATTGATCGTATTTGTAATCTATGCTAGAATGAAAAACAGATAATTGGAAAATACAAATGAAACCAAGGGAGGATTTCTCTTTGATAAAAGTAATTTTGTGGGACATCGACGGAACACTTCTGAATTTTAAGATGTCGGAACGATATGCAATTGAGTACTGTTTCAACAAGTTTCATATGGGAACCTGCACGGACGAAATGCTGCAGCGCTACAGCGTGATCAACCGCGGTTACTGGGAGCGGCTGGAGACGGGAGAGCTTACGAGAGAACAGGTGATGCTTGGACGGTTCCATGAATTTTTTGAATCGGAAGGACTGCCGACGGATCAGGTAAAGGTATTCAATGATGAATATCAGATCCGCCTCGGCGATAAGGCTTTCTTCTGCGATCACGGAGATGAACTGGTAAAACAGCTGAAAGCTACCGTAAAACAGTATGCAGTAACAAATGGAACCACTGTTGCACAGGAGCGTAAACTCCGCTTTTCCGGGCTTGATCAGCTTCTGGACGGCGTTTTTATCTCGGAACAGGTCGGTGTGGACAAGCCGCAGAAGGCTTTTTTTGATGCGGTATGGAACGAAATCGGAAGTTATGCACCGGATGAGGTTATGATCGTCGGCGACTCCCTCACAAGTGATATCCGCGGCGGAAAAAATGCAGGAATCCTGACCTGCTGGTACAACCCGGATCATCTTCCGAACAAAATTGAAGTTACACCGGACTGTACCATCGACAATCTTCAGGATATCCTTTCGTATCTGGATGAAAGCAGGTGATTTGCTAATGAGAACACGCGTATTACAGGAAAAAAATTATGCGGAGCGGATGCAGAATGGTGTGGAGCCGTACCTCGCCGCTCATGCAGAAGAATTTTACTGGGAAAGGGAGAGCGGTCATCCGATTCATGTTCTTCGTTACCGCGCATTCCGCCCGAGAGGTGTTGTTGTAATCTCACACGGTTTTACGGAAAATGCAGAGAAATATAAAGAGATCGTGTATTATTTTATCAAAGAGCATTTTCATGTTTATCTGCCGGAACACTGCGGCCACGGAAAGAGCTACCGTCTGGTGGAGGATCCGTCGCTTGTTTATGTCGATTCCTACCATCGTTATGTAGAAGATCTGCTCTTTGTTGCACGAAAAGCAAAAGCAGAGGCATGCGGTCTTCCGCTCGTTCTCTATTCTCACTCGATGGGCGGAGGAATCGCAGCAGCAGCGGCCGCCAAAGCGCCGCATCTGTTCCGGAAAGTGGTCTTGAGTTCGCCGATGATCCGTCCGCTGACCGGAAAAGTGCCGTTCGCCGATGCAAAACGGATCGCAGCTTTTGCCTGTGCCACAGAACGAGGCACACAGTATGTGGTAGGACAGAAACCATACCAGGGAATCGAAAGCTTTAAACAAAGTTCGTCCCTCTCCCGTCCGCGCTTTCTCTATTACCAGCAGAAGCGGGAAAAAGAGCCGCTGTATCACCTAAATGCCGCTTCTTACGGATGGCTCCATGCCGCCGCACATCTGTACCGCGATCTGATGCGGAGCGGATGGAAACGGATCGAGGCTCCTGTCCTTTTATTTCAGGCGGAGAACGATCATCTTGTGTCCAACCGTGCCCAGGAGCGGATGATCCGGAAAATGGCAGAACGCCGTCCCGGCATGGCAAAAATGGTAAAAGTACCGGGCGCAAAGCATGAATTGTTTGGAACCAGAGGGCGCATGCTCCAGACGTACTGGAATATGGTATTTGCTTTTCTGGAAAAAGATCTGTAACAAAAGAGAAGGGATGACAAAATGACACAGACAGAAATCGAAGAATATATTACCCAGTTTCCTATCTATCAGTATGCATTTGTAAAACCGGAGGACATCGAATTCAATGACCGGGTCCGCCAGATCTGCAAAAAGGAGTGCTCCCGCTACGGAGCCTCCTGGTCCTGCCCGCCGGCGGTCGGCACTGTTGAAGTCTGTAAGGAGCGTTGCATGAACTACGATCACGTTCTGTTCTTCTCCAGCATCGCAGAAGTGGACAACATCATGGATATGGATGAGACATTAAAAACAAAATCGGAGCACGAAAAAATCACACGCGAAATCGAGCAGCATTTAAAAGACAAAACCCTGCTCACCTTCGCCCTTTCCTCCGATTCCTGCCAGCTCTGTGATAAATGTACCTACCCGAGAGGCGGCTGCCGCCATCTTGAACTGATGCATCCATGCATCGAGAGCCACGGCATCGTTGTTGCAAACCTGATTGAAAAAAACATGATGGATTATTACCTCGGCGAGCATATGGTCATATGGTTCAGCATGATTTTCTATAAAGAATCGTAATCTGTGATGTAATTTTCCATTCTTTCAAACGTATTTATAATAGAGGATTTCGCTGTAAGAAATTCAGAAAATACACAAGAGGGGGAATGAAATATGCTGAGAAAGGCAGGAAATTTTCTCAGGTATCTGTTCGGTATTCTGATGATGCTGGCGGGAGCCGGTTACTGGAAAGAGGAGAAGGCATATGCATTGTCACTGCTGCTGCTTGGAATCTTTTTGCTTCCGGTTACCTGGAATACGATAAAGAAACGGTTTCATGTGGCGAAAGCACTTCCTGTGCTGCTTCCTGTGTTGCTGCTGGTTTCCGCCTGTGCGCTGACACCTGTGACGTACAGCAGTAAGGAAACACAGAAGGCATCTGCAGAGTCTGTTTCCGTCAGCGTTACGGTAGCGCCGACGAAAAAAGCGACGCCGACCCCGACTGAAACATCAACACCAACGCCGACAGCAACACCGACCGAAACACCAACGCTGACCGCTACCCCGACTCCGACTGCTACCCCAACTCCAACGGCTGACCCGACCGAGACGCCGACACCTGAGCCAACCATAGAAGCTGCGGCGGAAGAAACCGTTGAAACGCAGGCAGCGGAAGAAACGCAGCCGGCAGTGACTGCTGAAGAACCACAGGTAACGGAAGCTCCGCAGGAATCGGATCCGTATGGAGGACAGCTCGTGTGGATTTCAGAGACCGGATCGAAGTACCATAACAAAAATAACTGCGGCAGAATGAATCCGGATCGGGCATATCAGATGACGAGAGAAAATGCAGAAGCCCAGGGGTATGAACCCTGCAAAAAATGTTTTTAAAAAAGAGAAATGAAACCCCGCAGCCTGATCGGGCAGGAAACCCCAGCGGCTGCGGGGTATTTTTGTGCTTTTTTCTGCATAAAATAGCGATAGAACAAAAAGCAGACCCGCAAAGCGGAGGAGGTTTTGGATGCGAAAAAAGAAAAAGCAGAAAAAATCACTCCATCCGCCGGGCGGGGAGCTGCTTTCGGCGATGCAGGTTCCGTCAGATCTTGCTTTTGGCGAGCCGGTTGTGACGTTTTACGGCGGGAGAGAAGTGCAGATTGAAAATTACCGCAGGATTCTGGAATATAATGCGTGCCGCCTCTGTGTGCTTACACAATACGGCAGGCTGCTCCTTGTGGGAGAGGGAATCCGGATTGTTTCGTATTCCGGGGAGGAGATGCGGGTGGAAGGGAGAATCGATCAGGTGACGTTTCAATAAGTGTAATGATTCCAATCATTCCAATGCTGAAAAGGGGGTGTGCGTTTGCAGAGGGGAAAGGCTTTCTGGAAAGGCAGTGTGCGGATTCGTGTGACGGGCCGTGAACCGGAGCGTTTTTTCAATCTGTGCGGGCACCATAACATCACACTGTGGGACGTGACAGAACACCAGGGCTGTTTTGAGATGAGCCTTCTGCCGGAAGATTTTTTCCGCCTCCTGCCGATCCGCCGCAAGAGCGGTGTGCGCATCCGAATACAGAAAAAACAGGGACTGCCTTTCTTTTACCGGCGAAGTTTAAAAAGAAAGGCATTTTTTATTGGTATTTTTCTCTGCCTGGCGGGACTTTACACGCTGTCGCAGTTCATCTGGAATATTCATGTGGAAGGAAATTACGCGAACAGTACGCAGACGATCTTAAACAGCCTTGACGCGGCCGGGATTCATCATGGAAGCTGGAAAAAACGTGTGGACTGCAGCCAGACCGCATCGTATCTGCGGGAGCAGTTTCCGAATCTGACCTGGGTGTCCGCAAAAATAGAAGGGACGCAGCTTGTCCTTGCGGTAAAAGAAAACGTAGACGGCTATGTGATCGAAGAAAAAGCAGATGATCCGCAGAATCTTGTGGCGAAAAAAGAAGGGACGGTCGTGCGTATTATCACACGGAACGGCATTCCGCAGGTGCTCCCCGGTGATACATGTCAAGCGGGAGACATTCTTGTAAAGGGCGAGATTCCGCTTGTGAATGACAGTGGGGAAACGTATGATTATTCTTATGTTCACGCAGACGCGGATATTGACCTTGAGACGACGTGGTACTATTATGATACCTTTCCGCTTTCCCATACGGTACGGACATATCAGAAAGCAGAGAAAAAAACGCCGGTATTCCAGATTTCTGCTTACCGATTTTTCCTTGGAAATCTGCTGCCGGAGAATTTTGTGGAGAGTTTGCGGAGCATGACCGGAACGGCGGATCAGAAAACAGAGAAAAGGGAAAATGGAGCAGACGAGGAAGTATCCCTTCAGCAGCTTTATCTGACAGAAAACTTTGCCCTTCCGTTTTATTTCGGCTACCGTCAGAAATTTCCTTTTGAAATTCAGAAAGAAACTTACTCAGAACACGAGGCAAAAGAAAAAGCCTCGCAGAATTATCAGAAATTCCACAGAAATTTATCAGAAAAAGGACTTCAAATATCGGAGAATCATGTTACAATAGAACTTAACGATACGTCATGTATCACAAAAGGGACACTTCGCGTGATAGAACGGGCCGTAGAAGCACAGCCCTGCGAAATGCAGAAGATGTCGGATGGAAAGGAAACAATGGTAGATGAACAGCAATAACAACATGATAGAACTGCAGATGGAACTGCCCATCGAACATGAAAAGAAAGTATTCGGCCAGTTTGATGAACACATCAAAATCCTGGAGAGATCCCTGGCGGTTACGCTGATCTCCCGGGACGGCGTTTTAAAAATTGTAGGCCCGGCATCGAATGCAGCGCGCGCAAAGGAATGTCTGACACAGCTTCTGGAGCTCTCACGCCGCGGAAATGATATCACCACACAGAACGTCAATTATGCAATCTCACTTGTTATGGAGGACAGCGGAAGCAGCCTTGCTGAAATCGACAGTGACTGCATCTGCCACACGGTCGCAGGCCGTCCGGTCAAACCGAAAACACTCGGTCAGAAAGCGTACGTGGATGCGATTCGGGAAAAGATGGTCGTCTTCGGCGTCGGCCCTGCCGGAACCGGAAAAACATACCTTGCAATGGCGATGGCGATCACCGCGTTCCGAAACGATGAAGTAGGACGTATTATCCTGACGCGTCCGGCGATTGAGGCGGGTGAAAAACTCGGTTTCCTGCCTGGCGACCTGCAGAGTAAAATTGACCCGTATCTGCGGCCGCTCTACGACGCGCTGTATCAGATCATGGGAGCAGAGAGCTTTCAGAAAAACATGGAAAAAGGCCTGATTGAGGTTGCGCCGCTCGCGTACATGCGAGGCCGTACGCTCGACAATGCGTTTATTATCCTTGATGAGGCACAGAATACGACACCGGCGCAGATGAAGATGTTCCTGACCCGTATCGGTTTCGGTTCCAAAGTCATTGTAACCGGAGATGCCTCTCAGAAGGACCTTCCTTCCGGTACACGCTCCGGCCTTGATGTGGCAATGCAGGTACTGAAAAAAGTAGACGGAATTTCCTTCTGCGAGCTGACGAGCAAGGACGTTGTCCGTCATCCGCTGGTGCAGAAGATTGTACAGGCTTACGATGAATATGAAAAGAAAGCAAAGCCGGAAAATCACAGCGGCAGAGCAAAAAGTACGACGAGAAAACGGAGGGAAAATAAATGACACTGACGTTTGAAAATGAACAGGATTTTGACCTTGGATTTGATCCGGAAGAGGTTGCAGCAGCGGTAATCAATGGTGTGCTGGATCAGGAAGCGTGCCCGTATGAGGCAGAAGTAGAACTGATTCTGACCGATCCGGAAAATATCCGCACCATGAACCGGGAACACAGAAACATTGACCGGGAGACAGACGTGCTTTCTTTCCCGATGGTAGATTATCCTTCTCCGGCTTCGTTCGATTTTCTGGAGACGGAAGAGGGAGATGACTGTTTTAACCCGGACAGCGGTGAGCTGATGCTGGGTGATATCGTAATTTCTGTTGCGCGCGCAAGAGCGCAGGCGGAGGAATACGGTCATTCTTTAAGACGCGAATTTGCTTTTCTTGTTGCACACAGTATGCTGCATCTTCTGGGTTATGATCATATGACACCGGAGGAAGCAGCCGTGATGGAGGCAAAGCAGGAAGAGGTGCTGCAGCGTCTCGGTATCACAAGAGACTGATTGAAAGAAGAAAAGGAGGGGTCTTTATCAAAAAGAGAGGGTTTTACACATTGGGGATTGCTCTGCTGGGAAGCATGATGCTGTTCGGATGCCGGAAAATTGGGGAAACGGCACCGGAAACTGCATCGGCAGGAACTTCTTATGTCTCAGAAGAGACAGCAGGGGAAAGCAAGACAGAAACGAAAGCTACGGAACCACCGGCCCCGACCGAAGATCCGGCACCGGAACCGCTGGTTCCGGAAGCGATTGAGCCGACACCCGCGGAGGATGCGCTGCCGGAAGGTATGGTGAAAAGTTATCTGACAGGAGAACCTGTCGCCGAAGTACAGGGAAGAAGGCGCCCGGTGGCGGTTATGCTGAGCAATATCATCAGCGCCTGCCCGCAGAGCGGTATCAGCCGTGCGGGAGTGATCTATGAAGCGCCGGTCGAAGGCGGCATTACGCGCCTGATGGGGCTGTTTGAAAACTATGATGATCTCGAAAAGATCGGATCGGTGCGGAGCTGCCGCGAATATTATGTGTATCTGGCAGCGGGATTTGACGCTCTGTATTACCACTATGGACAGGCGGCGTATGCGATTCCGCTGCTCGAATCGGATCACATAGACAATGTGAATGGCATGGAGTATTCGGAACAGGTGTATTACCGGACGTCGGATCGTCCGTCGCCGCACAATGCGTATTTGGATGCGGCCGGGATTGCAGCGGGAATCGATCTCTGCGGCTACCGGACATCTTACAAAGACGGTTATGACGGATTTTTCCAGTTTGCATCCCAGGCAGAACCGGAAACGCTGGAACAGGGACGAAATGCCGCCTATGTGGCACCGGGCGGATATTTCCACAACAATCCGTGGTTTTCGTACGATGAGGCGAGCGGCACGTATTTGCGTTATCAGTTCGGGGAACCGCAGATCGATGAGATGACACAGGAACAGCTTGCGGTGAAGAACATTATCGTGCAGTACTGTTCCTGGAAAAAGTATGATGACAATGCGGAATATCTCGATATCGATGTGGTAAACGGCGGAACGGGAACGTATATCACAAGCGGAAAGGCCATCGACGTGACATGGAGCAAGGATGATCCGTGGGGCGTCACAAAGTACCGGGACAGCAATGGAGAGGAGATTAAACTGAATCTTGGAAAAACATGGGTTCTGATTGTTTTGGATAATTATGCAGATGAGACTGAAATCCGGTGATAAAGCTGGATTTCAGGATTTTTCTCAGATCGGCTGGACAGATCCTGTGTTTTGCGGTAAGATAAAAAGAAAATCCGGTCATTTAACCGAATCAAGCAAGTCCCTCGCTTCTAAAGCGGTGGGATGAATTGTTAAAAGAAACATAACGGCAGTGGCGGGCGGAGAGAAATCGGTATCCTCCACTGAC
>OGCO01002979.1_pt1 | contig 20876 bp, 15 predicted proteins | sample 1570171 | NCBI WGS metagenome assembly OGCO01 (sample SAMEA4370583, study PRJEB24528) | human gut metagenome
GTAGCACCAGAGGAAGCGGCGGTGGAGCTGCTGCCAGAGTTGCCGCCGCAGGCGGACAATGCCAAGGTCATGGCACAAGCCAGAAGCAGGGCCAAAAGCTTAGATTGTTTTTTCATGGTAGTGATTCCTCCTATTTACTTTCTCAATATGATGCTTTTATGTAGCACCGCTTTTATGTACGAAAGTGATATTGTCATTATAGGCGCGCCACCTATCAATGTCAAGGGAAAAATAGCTGTAAAAGCGGAAAATGGACGAGATGAAATTGGACGTTCTGCCCAAACGATGCGGGGGATGAGTGGAAACGGTGGAAGAAGAAAGAAAAAGTGCCGGGCAAAATGCCCGGCGAAATGAGTCTTGCGGGCATCGTTCACCCTTCCATGTGGCGTCCCAGGAAGCCGGAGATGGTCTCCAGCAGGGTCCGTTCGGTCTCACCGGGAACCCAGCTCCCTTCGGTGTCCGCCAGCAGCAGACAGCCCAGCACATCGCCTTGGGCGATGATGGGGGCGGCCAGGGAGACAAAAAGGCCGGATTTACTCTCCGTGACCAGGAAGGGGGCTGCGCCGGCCTGGTGCTCGTAGAGCTGACGAGATTCCAGGATGTTCTCCAGGGTAGGGGAGATAGGTTTCTCCATCCATTCCCGCCGCACCAGACCAGCCAGGGCGATGATGCTGTCCCGGTCGGTGATGATGGCAGGCTGATGAACGGTCTTGTGGACGGTCTCGCAGATCTGGCTGGCAAATTCGCTCAGGCCACCCATCATGGAGTATTTTTTGAAGATGACTTCCCCGTCCTTGTCCGTGTAGATCTCCAACGGGTCGCCCTCCCGAATCCGCATGGTCCTGCGGATCTCTTTGGGGATGACCACCCGGCCGAGGTCGTCAATGCGGCGGACGATACCGGTAGCTTTCATATGGCACTCTCTCCTTATCTATATTGCGGATACGGATGTTATTGTTGCCCATGAGTGGGAAATTATCCGCAGAGCGGAGAGGATGGCGAAAGAATGATTTGGTCAGAGACGCTGCGGTTTTATTTTTCATTGCATCACCCGAAACAAACCATAATCCCCCTAATGCAGTACGTTTGCTTTCTGCATTAGGGGGATTTGTTTGTTGTTTGGTTTCAAAACCATTCAGCGCACAATGTTCACCTGTCTGGTCTTGCTCCAAGCGGAATAGTAAGTCTTGCCGCCCACCTTCTTATAGGTGCGGATGCGGACGTAGTAGGTCTTACCCTTGCGCAGCTTGGTGCGGACTGCACCGGTGTATTTGGCGCTCTTGAGGGTAACGGTCTTGCAGTTGGTGAACTGCTTGCTGGTGCCGTACTGGAGCTGATAGCCGCTGATGCTGCTGTTCTTCTTCCAGTATGCTTTCAGCTTCTTGCCCTTGGCGTTGTACACCGAGCGGAAGGTGGTGCCGGTGGGATTGACGGTCACCGTGACGCGCTTGACGGTCTTGGTGTAAGCCTCAGTGGCGCCGGCGGTGATGGTGATGGTAGCTTTGCCCACAAAGTTTTTGGCGATGGTCACCTTGCCGTTCTTGCTCACCTTCACCGACTTGTTGTCAGACTGATAGGTCAGCTTCGCACCGCCCTTGGCCTTTACGCTGAGCTGGAAGGACTGCGCCTTGCCAGAGGTGACCTTGGTGGCAGATTTGGCGGTGATGACGTTGGCCACCGGCTTGGTGGGTTCCACGGGAGGCTTCGGCTCATCGGGCTTGTTCAGGTCTGCCCAGGTCTTTTCCGCAGCGGTGAGCTTGTCCACGGTGGCCTGGTCGATGAGGGACTTCTGGGCGTCGGTGAGCTGGTCATAGGCAGCACGAGCAGCCTGGATGGCGTCGCCGCTGTCCTTGGTCACGGTGCCGATGGCGTCGATGGCACGGGCGACGGCGGCGGGGGTGTTGGTGTGGTCAGTCTCTTTGGTGTTGTCCTTGGTGTAGAACAATTCGATGGTGTCCCCGTTGGACAGGTTGGCGGAATTGGTCACCTTGCCGTTGATGCGGTAGCTCCAGCCGGAGTGGTCGCCGTCGTCGCCGGCGCTCCACTTGGTGCCGTCAGGGGAGACGATGGCGGTGATGTAGTTGCCGCCGATGACCTGGTAGCCGTTGTTTTCCAGCACGGTCCGAGCCACTTCGACCGCAGTCATGCCTTCCAGCTGGTCCTTGAGCAGGCAGTCGATGAGCTGGGTGCCGTCCGGTGCGTAGAGGGTGAAGGCGTAGGTCTGGCGTTCGTCGGTGGGGGTCTCGCTGCCGTCGGTGCCGGGGACGATGACGGAGACGGTGACGACCTGGTTGTGCAGCTTCTGGAGCTGGGCATTGTCCGGATGCTTTTCCGCGTATCTGCCCAAAGTCTCGCTGGAGAGCCAGCTGGTGATGGTGACGGTCTTGGCGGAAGTGGGCTGGGTGACCAGCAGGTTTTCGTGGGTGATGATGGCGGGGTTGCTGGAGCGGAAGGTTCTCCACTGTTCCGACTCATACCAGCCATCCATATCCACCGGCACGATGCCGTGGTTGACCATGTTGTCCACATGGTAGACCCAGGTCAACTCGCCCTGTTCATTCAGGTATGCCTCGTGGAAGGCGTGGAGGTTGGTGGTGACGTGGTCTTTGTCCGGGTTGTTGGCCTTGATGCCGTCGAAGTAGTGGGCTTTGACCTGTTCCATCAGGGCAATCTCTTTGTCCACTTCTTCCTGAGTCAGGGCGGGAACCTTGATCTTGAAATCACGGGACACAGAGACGCCGCTGGCCTTGTCGGTGATGGTGACGGTCATGGTGACCAGCTTGGTCTCTCCGCCAGGCACATCCCGATAGACCCAGATGCGGGCGGCGTTGTTCACGTCCGGTTCTTCCAGCACGTCGTTGTCGCTGGTGGTGACAGAGACGGGGCAGTATTTGCCGTCGATGCCGAAGTCACGGGTGCGGGGGATGAGGATGTCCTCGGTGGCGGTGTAAACACCGTCGGCGTCCGGGGTCATCTGCTCGCCGGTGACCCAATTCCGCAGGCCGACCTTTGCAAAGCCGGCGTCCATCCGCTGCTTCAGGGTTTCTTCCACGGTATCGCTGCCCTGGCCGGCGGCCACGACGATGTCAAAGGATTTGGTGACGGATACGCCATCGACGCTGTTGCACTTCAGAGTGGCGGTCAGGGTCACTGGGGTGGGGACGGCGGTCTGATAGATGGTCACCTTATAATCGCCGTTATAGCTGGAGGCGCTGCCCACTTTGACCACCTTTTCGTTGCTGGAGGTCCAGGTGAGATTGCTCCACCCCAGGTTGTTCCCGTCCTTTTTCAGCACCTGAGGCAGGGACAGTTCACTGACGTTCTCGGTGTCGATGGACAGCGCTGCGATCTCCTGTTCCAGGTAGGTGCGGAGCTTGCCCGTGTCCCAAGAAATGTTGGTGTACCACTCTTTTTCTACGGTGATCCCGTCCTTTTCCAGGACGAAGGGGACATAGAAATAAGTGCCGTTGCCGCTGAGGGTATCCTGGGGGAAGTAGTAGGTGATGGTGCCGTCCTTGCTGACGGCGGCGCCGCCGTTGCCGGTCGCGTCCTCTTTGATGGTCAGGGTGATGCCGTCCAGCTTGTCACCCAGCTTCTTGGAAGCGAAGTCGATGAGGTTGGTGTCGGTGCCGTAGACGGGCGCTAGATTGCCGGTCATGGCTTTGGCGGCTGCGTTCAGAGCGTTTTCGGTCTCTGTCTGACGCAGGGAGTACAGGGTCAGGGTGTAATCCTTGGTCTCGGTCTCGCCGGTTGCCGTTTCCGTAACGGTGGCGGTCAGGGTCACGGTCACGTTGCCGGTTTCAGGCAGAGTGACTGCGCCATCGTTGGTGATGTAGTCCGTGTTGCTGCTGCTCCAGCTGATGGTGTAGCCGTCCTCACCAGAGGTGGGAAGTTCCAGGGTGGTATTTTCACGGATGCCGTTGTCTGTGGGGAGATTTTTGGCAATGGCCTTGTATGCCTTGCCGAAAACGGTTTCTGTCCAGATGGCGTACAGGTTGAAGGGCTCATTATCTTCGCTGCCATCGCCCCAGTCGTCCTCTTCAAAGGGGCGGTTCAGGGTCGCACCATCAGTATAGGTGACGGTGCTGCCCCAGCTGCTGGTGGCCCAGCCTGCGAAGCGATAGCCCTCACGGGTGAAGGCGCACTTGGGCAGGGTGACGTCCTTGTCAAAGGGGGCGGGGAAGTCTTCCATGGTGCCCTTCACAGTGGACTTGTCGCTAGACTTGATGTTGAACTTGACGACATACTGATAGTCGCGCCAGTGAGCGTACAGAGTCACCTCGTCACCGGTAAATTTGGTGTCGGCAGTGACCTTCTCGCCGCCCTCTTTGGCGGTGTACCAGCCGTCCAGCGCCTGGTTGTCCGGATAGGAGGACTTGGTCAGGTAGGGCAGGCTGCTGAACACCTTATCCACCAGCACCGTCTTGTCCTTGATGGTGCCCTTGTAGCCGTTGCCGTCAAAGTGGACGGTGATGCCCTTCACCCAGTGGGCGTAAAGGGTCATGGGGGTGGTGTCGGTAAACTTGTACTGGTTGGTGATCTCGTTGCCGTCCTGGGCTGCGTCATACCAACCGTCAAAGATCCAACCGATGCGGGTGGGGTCTTCGATAGCGGAGAATTTGGAGCTGCCGTCTTCCAGGCGGAGGTAGTTATAGTTCTGGCCTACGACGCAAGTTCTTTGAATGGGGGTAGAACCTTCATAGTTGTAGTCGATGGTGACCGGAACGGCCTGGCCCTTCCAGGCGGCGTACAGGGTCACCGATGCGCCCTGCTTGGAGGCCAGGTTCTTGGCGGTCATGGAACCGTTGGAGGAACCCTTGTACTCGCTCCAACCGCCGAAATCATAACCGGCACGGGTGAAGGTGCACGCGGGCAGGGTGACTTCCTGGTCATAGGTGGCAGTGATGGAGTCCATGGTGCCCTCGCCGCCGTCGGCGTTAAAGGCGATGGTGTAGGTGATGGGCGTCCACTTGGCGGTGAAGGTGATGTCCTCCGTGATGACAGTCTCCGCCGTCAGCTGGGTGTCGTCGTGGAACCAGCCATCAAACTGGTAGCCCGTCTTGGTGCCAGCGTCTGGGATCAGTGCACCGCCGATGGCAGCGCCGGTGGGCGCCTGGACAGTGCTGGTCTTGCCGTTGTTGTCAAAGGTGACGGTGGAGGCGTCTGCCCAGCAGGCGTACAGATCCAGGGCCTCGGTGACGGTCACAGAGGCCTGGTCGGTGTAGACAGCAGCGCCGTCAGCGGAGGTGGCCCAGCCGGCGAAGACCTTGCCGTCACAGGTGAAGGTGTTGGCCTTCAGGGTGCCCTTGCCGCCGTAGATGTTCTGGGTGTAGTCCTCACCGGTGCCGCCGTTGGCGTGGAAGGTGATGGGGATGCCTTCGCCGGCGGTGAAGTTGCGGAGGTAAACGCAGTCGTCGTTCTGGTCGCCGCTGCCGTCTTTGGCGTATTTAAAGGTCAGGGTGTCGCCGGTTGCTACATCCAATTCTACCAGCGTCCAGTCTATAAGACCACTAACTCCGTTTACCACAGTGGTGGAACCGTGGGTGAGGGTGAATGTGTCCCACTTTGGCTCAGTGGATACCTTATACTCGAAGGTCAGATGGGTGTCTGCGGTTGCCTCTAAGGTTAGGGTCGATGTGCCACGGGAACTGTGATAATTACAAGTGGTCAGGACGGTTTCGCCATTGAGTGTAGTCTTTTTCCACTGTGTGACAGTGCCCGTGCCGACAGTGGCGTTCAAAGGCAAGTCTGCAAAATAAGCGTCCAAGTCAGACTGTACGGACTGCACCGAAACAGCTGCCTTGGCGGGTGCTTTCTTTGCCTCAGGCTGTTCGTCTTTGGCGTCCGAAGTGTCCGGAGTCTCCTCTGGTGTGGGTGCGGAAGTGTCAGCGTCGGCGGGAGCGGTTGGCTCCACGGTGCTGGCGGTAGGTTCTTCTGTCTGCTCTGTCTCGTTGACCGCCATAGCTGGCACGGCCAGCGAAATCGTCATGATAAGCGCCAACAGAAGGGAACCGATCCGTTTTGTCATGGGTTGTTCCTCCTTCTTTTTTTGAAATCTACAACTGGGGAAGCCAGGTGTATGCCTAGGGGATAGAAGGACGGCATGACAAAAATACCGTCCCTCCCTGCGATCTTTGGGAGAGACGGCTGCTCGGTGTCCAGCACAAATAGAACGATTTCCTAGTCGGAGAAAATCAGTATCCATCTGCCATTGTTTGCTCACGGAGATGCCGCCCGCTGCCATGGCTCTGCCCCGTGTAAGTCTCCTGACTCGCGCTCTGAGGGGAAATTTTCCTCCTCGCGTACACATCCTCCCTTCTCACGGAACAAGTTCCGCAATGGTGGACTTTGGTCCCTGCCAGTGACGGTCACGTCACCTGCTTCGGTGTGTCCTTGCGCTCACAGTGCCGGTCGCGCGGGGCTTTGCACCCCATTCATTTCTAGCCGCCGCCTAACCTCTATTCCAGGTCGTTACAGCAAAACGGCTACACGGTATCGACGAGCCAACTCAAACATTCGATTGTCGCCTTCATTGTACTGGAATGGCTTTGCAAAGTCAACTTCTTTGGGAGCAAGAGAATGGAGATTGTGGGAGATGCAGTCCAGCGGCGAAATGACGTACTCCCCTTTGGTGCAAACCACCAGCGGAAGGGGGGACTGCTCTGATGGAACGGATAAGATCAGCACCCATTCATGGCAGCGGAGCGAGAGCTTCTCTTCATGAATGGGTGCTGTTGCTTTGTGATCGGGTATCAAAAGTTGGTTGTTTGGCTGATGAGGGGGGACTTGCTTTTAGGCCTTTGTATTCTTGTTGAGAAACTGGGCGTGCTGTGCTTCCCAAGCGGCCAGGCGGGGCTGTTCTTTGGCCTGCAAAAAGCGGATCAATTCCCAGCCCAATTTGGGCAGGTAGCGGCCCTTGCGGAAGAAGAAGCCCAGATCCATGAAAATGGGGTCTTCCAAGCTGCGAATGACCAAGCCCTCATAGCCCAGCGTGCTGCATCCAGCCGCCTCACAGATAATGCCCACGTAGTTGCAAAATCGTACAAGGCTGGTCATGCAGAGGATCTGGGTGTAGTTCAGCACCACGTTCATGGGCAGGTGCTGGCGCTCAAAGGCGTCACACATGATCTGGTTGACCTTAGACTGGGTGTCCATCATCACCAGCTTTTCCTTGGACAACAGGGAGAGGGGGATCCGCTCCAGCTTAGCCAGCGGGTGTTCCGGGTGCAGCACGATGCGGATCTCCGCCTTGCTGATGGGGATGACCTCCAGGCCAGTGCAGTCCGCGGCGTCCGGAATGGCGTTATAGGCCAGGTCCAGCTGTTCCTCGTGGACCATCCGCAGAAGCTTCTGCATAGAACCCTCCTCCAGGTGGATCTGTGCCTTGGGGTGCTCATCCAGGAAGTCGGAGAAAACAGGAGGTGCGGCAGAATCCATGAAGGCATAGGACATACCCAGCCGCAGATGCTGCTCTGCCGAATCAGAGAGGTCATGCATGGCGGTCTCGGCCTCCTGGCAGAGGCTCAGGATCTTTCGGACCCATAGAATAAACTGTTCACCCTCATAGGTGAAGATCACGTTCTTGGGGCTGCGCTCGATGAGTTTTACGCCCAGCTCCGACTCCAACGTATTGATGGCAGCGGAGATGGTTGGCTGAGAGACAAAAAGGGAATCTCCGGCCTGTGTGAAGTTTTTGTATTGATAGACAGCGTTGAAGTATTGCAGATGTTTGAAGTTTAACATACGATCCCCTCTCGTCTATAGAATTTTATTAATGTTATCATAGCTGTTTTTTTGCAATAAAACAAGCTCTTTTCTGCCCAAATAGTGCCCAAGTTCGTGAAAAAGTTGCCGAGTGTTGTAAAAAGCAACAGGCGGAACAGTGAAGGGACGAGGATGGAGTGGATTTTTCTTCCTTCTATAAAGAGGGGAAATCGCTCTGCATACCAAAAGAATGCCCTGCGAGCCGAGTGTGTGGCTTGCAGGGCATTCTTTCATTCAGACCATAGTTGCGGTCGGATTTTGTTCTAATTCGCGCGCTTTTATGATGAGTTTTTCGGCGATACGCGGCAGAGTCTTTCCGGCTTTGGAGAGGAAACCAGCCTGGAACTCCAGGGCCGGTTCGAACTGGCGCAGGATCAGTCCGGTCTGGTGCAGATGCTGCACCATGTAGGGGTCGTCTGCATTGATAAAGCCGACGAAATTGCCGACCTTGATGGTGTTGAACATACAAAAGATCTGCTCGTGGGAGGAACGGACGCAAGGAGTGATGCTGGATTGCGCCAGATGTGACAAGACTAAGGTGCGGATAGCGGAGCGTTCGTCCAGCGTGACGATATCGACCCCTTCAAAATCCTTTGCCGTCAGCACCGCTCGGTTGGCCAGCGGATGGGTGGGGCACATGATGGCGTAGATGCGTGCCGTGGTGATGGGCACCAGGTTGAGGCCGAGGGATTTTCCATCTTCTAAACAGGGGAGGGCGTTGAAGGACAGATCCATGAGATCCTGCTGGATCTTGACAATGTGGTTATTCATCGAGCCTTCCTCAATATAGAGCGTAGCCTTGGGATAGGCGCGGCGCAGCTCCTCTGTATAGAGGAAGCGCTGGAACGCAAAGCCTAGGGACGGGGAGAGTCCTAGGTGCACGGTGTAGCTTTTGCTTTCGGAGAGATCTGCAATCTCGCGCTCGGCGTTTTCACAGTCGAGCAGGATGCGGAGGGCGTGTTTGACCAGCAATTTACCTTCCTGGGTAAAATCAACATTTTGTGGCGAACGCACAATCAGCTGGACACCGAGTTCTGCCTCCAGGGATTTGATTGCCATGGAGATGGCGGACTGAGAGACAAACAGCTCCTCGCTGGCGCGCGTGAAGCTGTGATAGCGATATACGGCGACCAGATACTGCAGGCGCTTGATATCCAGCATAGATAAAACCCCTTTCCTCTGGAGAGACAGACACAGTGGCACAAACGTTGTCATAGCACAATCAATTATTTTGATTTACTTCGCCTATTATACCGATTTCCCGATGCAGAGTCAATCGGCGACTGGTCAAATTGCTGGTTTCAATCGGGTTTTCCTTGTGAAAAAAGCACAGAAAGCCGGAAAAATAGTGAAAATAACTATCAAAAAAAATGATAGCGCGTTCAAAAACGCGAATTTCACAAACCGGAAGGTTGGTTGTATCATTGAAGCATGAAGAGCGGATGGTAAGCCGCTCAAGCGAAAAAGAAATCAGAAAAGGAGGGTGGCGTTGAGCCGGCTGGTTGTGCATTTCCAGCTAGAGCTTGAAACGATTTTTTTGGTAAGTGTGTAAGAAGAAACAACCTGACGTAAAAGCAAAAGAGGAGGAAAAATATGCAAGTTCCCATTAAAAAGTGGCTGGACAAGGTTCCGGGCGGCATCATCATCGTCCCCCTGTTCCTGGGTTGTCTCATGAACACTTTGTGCCCGGCAGCGCTGCAGATCGGCAGCTTCACCACCGGTATCGTAAACGGTACCAGCGCACTGGTCGGTCTGTTCTTCATCTGCATGGGCGCACAGCTGGATCTGAAGTGCGCACCCCAGGCCATGAAGACCGGCTTCACCATCACCATCGTCAAGTTTGCCGTGGCTGTTGGTGTCGGTCTGATCGCAGCACACTTCTTTCATGACAGCATGTTTGGTCTGAGTGCCCTGGCTATCATCGCAGCAGCATCCAACTCCAACGGTGCTCTGTTCGGCGCCCTGACCAAGACCTACGGCTCCGAAGGCGACCAGGGCGCAGTCGCAATCATCTCCCTGAACGATGGCCCCTTCCTGACCATGGTTGCTATGGGTACTGCTGGTCTGGCCAGCATCCCCTACATGATGCTGGTGGCCTCCATCGTCCCCCTGCTGATCGGTATCATCCTCGGCAACCTGGATCCCAGAATGCGTCAGTGCCTGAGCGCAGGCGGCGAAGTAACCATCATGGTACTGGGCTTCGCACTGGGCGCAAACATGAGCCTCCAGCAGGTGGCACAGGGCGGCGTGCCCGGCATCGTCCTGGGTCTGATCACCGTTGTGATCGGCGGCGTGTTCAACATCCTGTTTGATAAGCTGACTGGCGGCTCCGGCATTGCAGGCGCTGCAATCTCCAGCGTTGGCGGCAACGCCGTGGCAACTCCCATGGCACTGGCCGCAGTGGACAAGTCTCTGGAAGGGGTCGCAGCAATCGCACAGCCCCAGGTGGCAGCAGCTGTCGTTGTGACCGCTATCCTCTGCCCGATGCTGACGAACTGGATCAGCAAGCGCAATGGAGGTAAAAAAAAAGCAACCCTTAACGAAGTAGAAGATCTTGTTGCAGACGAGAGCAACACCATTTAAAAGAACAAGCGAATACAGCACAAATTTAAGATAAAGGAGATAAACACTATGAAAGTCGGTTTTCTGGGTATGGGCGTCATGGGTCTGCCTATGGCAAAGAATCTGGTCAAGAAGTCTGGTCATGAGATCGTGGGCTTTGACGTGGCGGACAAGCGCCTGGAGGAATTCGCTGCCGCAGGCGGCACCGCTGTGAAGGACGCAGACGAGATCTACAAGACTTGTGACATCATCATGCAGATTCTCCCCACCCACGCGATCATCCGTGACTCCGTGGAAAAGGCCATCAAGTTTGGCAAGCCCGGCCGCATCATCGTAGACCTGAGCTCCACTGCCCCCCACATCATTCAGGAAATGTATGAGGACGCAAAGAAGGCCGGTATGTTCCTGCTGGACTCCCCCATCAGCGGCGGCAACCCCATGGCTATCGCTGGCACCCTGGCTATTATGACCGGCGGCGACAAGGAAGCCTTTGAAAAGGTCAAGCCCCTGCTGGAATGCCTGGGCAACCCCGTCTACACCGGCAGCGCAGGCAGCGGCAGCGTTACCAAGCTGGTCAACAACATCATCGCAGGCGCTTACATGGTCGTCATGGCAGAAGGCTATGCCTTCGCCGCAAAGGCCGGCATTGACCTGCAGACCACCTTTGAAGCAACCCGCGGCGGCTTCGCCGGCGGCCCTGCTTATGACAACAAGGTGCCCAAGATCATCCACCGCGATTATGAACCCGGCGCTCGTATCGCTGTCCATCGCAAGGACATCGTAAACGCCAAGGACTATGCTCATCACATGGGCGTTGACACGCCGATGACCGATGTGGTTCTGATGGTCATGGACTGGATGAAGGACAACGGCCATATTGATGAAGATCAGGCCGCTATGGTCAAGTATTACGAAGATAAGATGAACGTCAAGGTCGGCAGCGAGGACAACCAGTAAAAACGCTGCACCAACAATGGAACGATTCCCAATTTCCATTACCTTGCTGGCAAACGCCGGTGTGCGCATCGGCTATCGGGGCATGACCCTCCTGCTCGATGGTGTATTCGGGCGAGAGGGGAACCCCTTCAGCCCGATGCCCGCCGGCTGCTGGCAGAAAATGTGCCGCGGGGAACCGCCGTTCGAACAGCTGGACTGTCTGCTGTTCACCCACTTCCATCCGGATCACTTCTCCCCAGAGATGACCATGGAGTTGGTGGAGGATCGGCCGGTGAAGGCGTTGTTCTTCCCAGAGGACAGCGCACCGCAGGTACAGGAATTAAAGCACTTCCTGGCACACAGGAAAATCCCTTGCGCCTGTCTGTCACATGTGACGGATCACGCCGTGTGGCAGGTGGGAGAGCATATCCGCCTGCAAGCCTTCCGGACGCAGCATTTGGGGCCAGAATTTTATGGCGTGCCCCATGTATGCTACCGGATCGCCTTCGATGGGCGAGAGGTGCTGTTCACAGCGGATACGGACTATCTGCATGAGTCGCTCACGCAGGTAGCCGGTGTTTCGCTGGAGGCGGCATTTGTGAATCCACTGTTTTTCCAGGCGCTGTTTGACAAACGGTTGTTTCATGGCGCACTGGCAGCAGAGCATATCGGCGTGTATCATATCCCCTTCCGGGAGGATGACCGCATGCATATGCGAGAAAGTGTCCGACGGCGGCTGAGCGCTCCGGGGGCGGAGAACCTACAGGTTCTCCCACTGAGTGAGCCGTATGAGCGGATCGAATTGTAAGCAAAGTGAAAAGATAGGAGGCAGAGCGATGACTGATCGCAATGATATTCTGGAAATGGCACAAGGCCACTTGGGCAGAGTGCTGGCCATCCGGCTGCGTCCGGGAACGGATGTACTGAAGGGGCTGGAGGAAGCTTGTCACCGCAGTGGTATCAACAGCGGCGTGATCCTCAGCGCAATCGGCAGCTTGGACGGCGTGGCCTATTGCAACCCGGTGGAACTGCCGGAAAAGAAGGCGGGCTATGGCTATGGTGAGGTTCTGCATTTGACTGGCCCCATCGAGCTGACAAATGGCTCCGGCATCATCTGCCATGACGCGGAAGGCAACACCAACCTGCATGTCCATATGGCACTGAGCGACCGCTACGGCAATGCCCACGGCGGTCACCTGGTCGAGGGCACGAAGGTTCTGCTGACCGTAGACGTAATTATTGCAGAAATCGAGGGGATGGTCATGGGACGTCAGTTCGATGAGAACCTGGAAGTTCCCATTTTCGCTCCTCGTCAAGTATAAATTCAACCACAACACGGATAAGAAAGGCGTGAGATCATTGGCTACAAAAGAAAAGTATACAAAAGATCAGCTGATGGAGTTTTACCGGACTATGGTTCGGATTCGTGCATTTGAAGAGCACGCAGCAGACTGCTTCACCAAGGGTATGCTGGCAGGCAACATTCATCTGAGCATCGGTCAGGAGGCAGCTGAAGCAGGCGCCTTCGCAGCCATCGAGCCCAAAGATTATTTCACCTCCACCCATCGTGGTCATGGCCACGCAATCGCCAGAGGTGCAGACGCTAAGCTGGCTATGGCTGAGCTGTTCGGCAAGGTCACCGGCTATTGTAAGGGCAAGGGCGGCTCCATGCACATCGCTGATATGAAGAAGATGAACCACCTGGGCGCAAACGGCATCGTTGGTGCTGGCCAGCTCATCTCCGCCGGCAGTGCTCTGGCTTCCAAGATCATGGGTGATGACTCCGTCAGCGTAGGCTGCTTCGGGGATGGCTCCACCAATGAAGGCTCCTTCCATGAATCTCTGAACATGGCTGCCACTTGGCATCTGCCCATGGTCTGGTTCATTGAGAACAACTGCTATGGCGTCTCTACCGAGATCCATCGCGTGACCAACACTCCGGATCTGGCCTCCCGTGCTGCTGCTTACGGCGTAGAATACGCTGTGGTGGACGGCACCAACCCCACCGAAGTCTATGAGGCAATGCAGGTGGCTATGGAACACGCTCGTTCCGGCAAGGGCCCCTATCTGGTGGAAGCAAAGGTCTACCGTTATCAGGGTCACTATTGCGGCGATCCTGCTGTGTATCGTCCCAAGGAATACATGGAAGAGGCTCTGAAGAAGGACGGCATCATGCTGCTGGGCGAACGCCTGCTGAAGCTGGGCGCTACCCAGGAAGAGCTGGACGCTGTCAAGGCAGCCGCAGAAGAAGAGATGGACGAAGCTGTGAAGTTCGCAGACGAATCCCCCTATCCCGATCCCGCTACTGTGCTGGATGATATGTATGTGACTGATAACGAAAGGTGCGTGGCAAGATGAGCAAGAAAATCACCGTCAGCAAGGCCATCGGTGAAGCTTTGCATGAAGAGATGCTTCGGGATGACAAGATGTTCATCATGGGCGAAGATATGGCTGTTATGGGCAACGTGTTCGCCATTACCCGGGGCTTTCTGGATGAATTTGGTCCCAACCGTGTGATCGATACCCCAATCTCCGAAGAGGGCTTTGTAGGTATGGCTGTCGGCGCAGCAATGCGCGGGATGCATCCCGTAGTGGAGCTGATGTACGATGACTTCGCTACCGAATGTGCAGACCCCCTGTTCAACCAGGCAGCAAAGATCCGTTACATGACCGGTGGCCAGTGCAGCGTTCCTATGGTGCTGCGTGCACCCATGGGCGCCGGCCGCCGCAACGCAGGTCAGCATTCTCAGTCCCTGGAGAACTTCTTCTGCCACTTCCCTGGCCTGAAGGTCGTCGCTCCCTGCTCCGCAGAGGACGCAAAGGGTCTGCTGAAGACCGCAATCCGTGACGAAGACCCCGTCATTTTCCTGGAACACAAGCTGCTGTACGCCCATAAGGAAGAAATTCCGGAAGGCGAATACACCATCCCCCTGGGTCAGGCAAAGGTCAAGCGCGAGGGCAAGGATCTGACCATCATCTCCTGGTCCCGTGAAGTCAACTTCGCTCTGGAAGCGGCAAAGACCCTGGAACAGGAAGGCATTGATGTGGAAGTGCTGGATCTGAGATCCCTGGTTCCCCTGGATTGGGACGCAATCAAGGCATCCATTTCCAAGACCCACAACGCCATCATCGTCTCCGAAGAAGTCAAGCGCGGCAGCTTCGCTGGCGAGCTCTCTGCTGAGATTTCCGAAGAACTGTTCGATGAGCTGGACGCTCCCGTGGAACGTGTGTGCGGCCTGAACATCTGCTCTCCCTTCAGCCCCGTGCTGGAAGACGAGAACTTCCCCCACCCGGCAGACATCGTTGCCGCAGTCAAGCGCGTGCTGAACAAGTGAGGAGGAAACTGACATGGCATATGAAGTATTGATGCCCCAGCTGGGGCTGACCATGGAAGAGGGCACCGTCTCTCAGTGGCTGAAAAAGGAAGGCGACGAGGTAAAGACTGGCGAGGCCATCCTGGAGATCACCACTGATAAGCTGACCAATGAAGTCGTGAGTGAACATGACGGTGTGCTCCTGAAGATCGTCGCCCAGGAAGGCGATGACATCCCCGTCAAGGGTCTGCTGGCTTACATCGGCCAGCCGGGCGAACAGGTTGGCGATGGCGCCGCAGCTCCTGCGGCAGCCGCTGCTCCCGAAGCAGCACCCGCCGCTGCCGCCGCTCCTGCCGCACCCGCAGCAGCACCTGCTGCTGACGCATCCGGCAAGCGGATCCGCATCTCTCCCTTCGCACGGAAGCTGGCCGCTGGCATGGGCGTGGATTATTCCACCCTCACTGGTTCCGGCCCCTCCGGCCGTATCGTGGCCAAGGACATCTACGCCGCAGCGGAAGCCCAGAAGGCTGCTCCTGCTCCCGCAGCAGCAGCTCCCGCTCCCGCAGCAGCACCTGCTGCAAAGAGCGACCTGGAGCTGATGGATGGCGATACCGTCGTCAAGCTCAGCGGTATGCGCAAGGTCGTCGCCGAGCGTATGCTCCAGTCTCATACTGAGATCCCGCCTGTCACCCAGAACACCAAGGTGGATGTCACCGAGCTGATGAAGTTCCGGAAGGATCTGCTGGCCAAGACCGGCAAGAAGTACTCCGTCAACGATCTGGTCCTGAAGGCTACCGCCAAGGTGCTGCGTCAGCATCCTGAGATCCTGGTCAGCTATGACGGCAACCAGATGATCCAGCACACCCATGTCAACCTGGGCATGGCAGTGGCACTGGACGCTGGCCTGATCGTCCCCGTCATCCGTGACGCAGACAAGATGGGTCTGGACGAGCTGTCCGCTACGGCAAAGGATCTGGCAACCCGCGCCAAGGAAAACAAGCTCACTCCCGATGAATACAAGGGTTCCACCTTCTCGGTCAGCAACCTGGGTATGTTCGGTATTGAAACCTTTACCCCCATCGTCAACCAGCCCAACGCCGCTATCCTGGGCGTGTGCTCCATCGAAGATGAACTGCAGATGGACGACGAGGGCAACATCAGCAAGCATCAGGTCATGCGCCTGTCCTTCACTCTGGACCATCGTCTCATGGACGGTGCCGTGGCAGCGAAGTTTGCTATGGATCTGCGCGACCTGCTGCAGAGCCCGCTGAATATTCTGCTCTGAGGAGGGCGAACCTATGGCTTTTGAAATCACCATGCCCCAGCTGGGGCTGACCATGGAAGAGGGTACCGTCTCTAAGTGGCTGAAAAAGGAAGGCGACGCCGTGAAGGCTGGCGAAGCCATCCTGGAGATCACCACCGATAAGCTGACCAACGAAGTGGTCAGCGAGCATGACGGTGTGCTCCTGAAGATCGTTGCACAAGAGGACGAGGATATCCCCGTCAAGGGCCTGCTGGGCTATATCGGCCAGCCGGGCGAACAGGTGGGCGGCGCTGCTCCCGCAGCACCTGCCGCAGCGCCTGCAGCTGCTGCAGCACCGGCAAAGCCTGCCGGCGACAAGCGCGTCATCGTCATCGGCGGCGGCCCTGGCGGTTATGTGGCTGCCATCCGTCTGGCTCAGCTGGGCGCAAAGGTCACTGTCATCGAACAGAAGCACCTGGGCGGTACCTGCCTGAACGTGGGCTGCATCCCCACCAAGTGCCTGCTGCACAGCGCAGAGCTGATCGAGGACATCAAGCATCAGGGTAAGGACATCGGCGTGGAAGTGGACAACGTCACCGTCAACTTCCCCCAGGTCATCGCCCATAAGAATGCTATCTCCAAGCAGCTGACCGGCGGTATCGCTGGCCTGTTCAAGGCAAACAAGGTCGCAAAGATCGACGGCGAAGCCAAGTTTGTGGCACCTGGCAAGCTCTCTGTCAAGAAGGCAGACGGCACCACCGAAGAGATGACTGCTGACGCGATCATCGTGGCCACCGGCTCGGTCAACACCCAGCCCCCCATCCCCGGCCTGAAGGAAAATCCCAACTGCATCGACTCCACCGGCGCATTGAGCCTGGAACAGCTCCCCAAGAGCATGGTCGTCATCGGCGCTGGCGTCATCGGTCTGGAACTGGCGTGTGCATACGCTGCATTCGGCACCAAGATCACTGTCGTCGAAGCACTGGATCATATGCTGCCCATGCTGGACGGCGACCTGACCAAGGTCGGTGTTGCCCACATGAAGAAGATGGGCATGGAATTCCACCTGGAATGCCCGGTTCAGAGCATCGAATCCGCTCCCAGCGGCGCAAAGGTCGTCTGCAAGAACAAGGCGGGCGAAACCGTCAGCTTCGAAGCAGAAAAGGTGCTGGTCGCCATCGGCCGCCGTGCCAACACTGACGCGTTGGATCTGGCAGCAGGCGGTCTGGACAACGAACGTGGCCGCATCATCGTCAACGACAAGATGGAGACCAACGTGCCCGGCGTCTATGCCATCGGCGACTGCGTGTTCGGTCACGCACAGCTGGCCCACACTGCATCCGCTATGGGCGAAGTGGCCGCAGAGAACATCATGGGTATCCCCGCTGTCTACGACGAGCGCACCAACCCCACCTGCGTCTACATTGAGCCGGAAGCTGCTTCCGTTGGTCTCACCGAGGAACAGGCAAAGGCACAGGGCATCGACTACATCGTGGGCAAGTTCCCCATGAACGCCAACGGTAAAGCTCTGATCCTGAATGGCGGCGAAGGCGTTGTCAAGATCATCGCTGGCAAGGAATATGGCGAGATCCTGGGTATGCACATCATCGGGCCGCGCGCAACCGACCTGATCGCAGAGGGTGCCCTGGCCATCTCCGACGAGATGACCCTGGATGAAATCATTGCGACCATCCACTCCCATCCCACGGTGACCGAGACCATCCGGGAATGCGCTTTGGATGCTCTGGGTCGTGCCATCCATATCCCGTCTAAAAAGAAGAAGTAAGCTAACAGGCTTGTAATATCATGAAGCGCACGCGCTGCATGATATTACGATATCCAGGTACCGGGGCTTTCCGCCTTGTCACCAGAGCACGTCCGGCCTTTCAGAACCTCGCGCTGCTGCTCTTACCCATTGCATTCGGTTCATTTACTCTTATTTTCGATTTCTCCAGCAGCGATGGTTCCCTTTCTTCCTACCCCTGCCGTGCGTCAGGAGGTGGTTCAGATCCCCTTGCAGGAGGAGTGATCCCACCTGCACCTTGGAGAGGATCTACACCGCCTGAGGTACGCGAGGAAGTGGAATGCTGCTTGTGCAAGCTGTGATGCCAGAGAAAGGCTCCGGTACCGGAGTGGTTCGGTTGTTGAACTGCGTTGAACGACCTCGAACGCAGGTGGGAGATGCCCACCGGAAAATCTTTCACCGCAAGGAGGAGACCACAATGTCTGCAAGCAAATCGACCATGTATTTGGAAACCCACAGCACTGATCCGGCCTATAACCTGGCTTTTGAGGAGACGGTGCTGAGAAACCGGCAGGATCGTCCGTACCTGCTGCTCTGGCAGAATGACAACACCATTGTGGTGGGGCAGAACCAGAACACGGCGGCAGAGATCGACCCTGATTTCGTGGCGGAACATCACATCCACGTGGTCCGACGCACCACCGGCGGCGGTGCGGTGTACCACGATATGGGGAACCTGAACTATTCCTTTATCACCGATGTGGAGAATGCTGCGGACATGACTTATCAGCAGTTCACCCGTCCGGTGGTGGAGGCGCTCCAGGGATTGGGACTTCAGGCGGAAGCCTCTGGCCGCAACGACATCCTGGTAGAAGGCCGCAAGATCTCCGGTACGGCACAGCGCCTGTTGGGCAAGCGGATGCTCTTCCATGGAACGCTGCTCTTTGACTCCGATCCCAGCATGATCGCCGGCGCACTGCGGGCAGATCCGGCTAAATTTGAATCCAAGAGCACCCAGTCTGTCCGGTCTCGTGTGGGCAATATCCGGTCCTTCCTGAAGGAGGACATGGATCTGCCGACCTTCTGGCAGTACCTGAAGAATGCATTCGGCGGTGAAGGCTTGGAGACGGGCAGCTTGACGGCAGAGGAATTGGCGGCGGTGCAGGCTCTGAAGGAGAGCAAATATGACACCTGGGAATGGACCTACGGCCGTTCTCCCCGCTTTACCTTTACCAATAAGCGCAAGTGGCCCGGCGGCATTCTGGAGGTAGGCCTTCAGGTGAAAGATGGCACCATTGTGGATGTCCGATTCTATGGGGACTTCCTGTCCCTGACCTCTCTGGACGAGGTGGTGACCGCTCTGCGGGGTGCGCCCTATCGTCAGGACGAATTGAAGCAGCGTCTCGCGGCGCTTCCGTTGGAACGGTATTTCGGTACGATCACTTTGCCGGAGATCTTGGACACGTTGTTCGAATAAGACGGACGGAAATCATATCAGTACAGCAAAACACCCATTCATGATGACAGCGTCATGAATGGGTGTTTTTTGTTATCATCTGTGGAAGGCTGCTGCGCTATTACTTACATTCGGTCAAAATTTCATAAATCTCATCATGGGTCAGCTTCTTACAGCAGCCTGCGGTGAGGACGGTGGAGTCTGCCACGGCACGCAGGTCGGTGTCAGCGGGGATACCCAGCTCGGCGAAGGTGGTGGGCAGACCAATCTCTTTGATAAAGTCCGCCAAGGCTTCCACACCGGCCAGAGCGGTGGCTTCCTGGCTCTCCTTGGGGGCGATGCCCCATACGTTCTGGGCGAACCGGGCGAAGCGGGCTGCGCCGGACTGGTAGATGTGGCGATAGAGCACCGGGTGGATGACAGCCAGGCCGGCACCGTGGTTGCAGTTGGTGTAGGCGCCCAGCTGGTGCTCGATCATGTGACCCTGGAAGTCGGTGACCTTGCCAATCTTCAGCACGCTGTTCTCTGCCATAGCGGACGCCCAAGCCAGCTCACTGCGGGCGTTGTAATTGTCGTGGTCGGCCAGCAACACCCGGGTGTTGCTGATGACGCTGCGCATGACGGCTTCGCCCAAGTCGTCGGACAGGTTGTTCTCGTCCGGCTTGCCGAAATAGGTCTCCATAGCGTGGCTCAGGGTGTCAAAGGCGCCGGAGATGACCTGGGAGAAGGGGACGGAGAGGGAGTAGCTGGGATCCAGGAAGGCGAAGTCCGCCTGCGCGCCCCAGAGGGCACCTTTGATCTTTTTCTCCTCGTGGGTGATGACCGCGCCGTTGTTCATCTCCGAACCGGTGCCAAATACGGTGACGATGGTACCCAGGGGGATGAACTGGGGAGGGAGGGTGTGCTTGACGGTCTGCATCTCCCAGAGGTCTTCCTCCAGATTGGCCTGGGCGGAGATGATCTTACAGCAGTCGGACACAGAACCGCCGCCTACGGCCAGGATCAGGTCGACCTGGTGTTCGCGAGCGAGCTTGGCACCCTCCTGGACCTTGGCATAGGTGGGATTGGGCATGATGCCAGAGAACTCAATGACCTGTTTGCCCTCTGCCTTTAGGATGCCCATGACCTCATCATAGACCCCGTTGCGCTTGATAGAGCCGCCGCCATAGGCCAGCATCACCGTATCGCCGTAGTGTTCCAGCAGGCTGCCCAGATACTCTTTGACGCCGCCCTTGCCAAAATAGACCTTGGTCTTGTTTTCAAAGATAAAGTTGTTCATAATCGTCCATCCTTTCTGCAATAAAGGGGTTTCGTTCTGGTTCTATTATAAGGAAAGCGAGACTCTGGGAGAAGTCTCGCTTGGTTCATGAGTAGATACCTTTGGGTTATAACTGTGCGGTCACCGGTACAGTGCCTGCGCGGCGTCCAAAAAGCGCTGTACGGTGGGCGTAGGGGTGGGGGAGTGGAGGATGCCGTAGGGGATGTTGTGTTCCCATTCGACAGGAATGACCTTTAGAAGCGGATGGACATTCGCCCAGCCGGGAATCGCCAGCAGCACATCGTTGGTGTTCTCGCAGCGGTTGAACACGTCCATGCTGTAAAAATCAAAATCCACAATATGAATTTGCGGGTGGTGCTGCCACAGATCGTCCCGAAGCTGATCGACATAGTGGCTCCAGCCGCGGTGCATCAGCAGCAGATTCTCCCCATAGAGGTCAGAAACTTGCAGCTTGTCTTTGTCCGCCAGCCGGTGGTGGATGGAGACTGCACAGCAGAAGCGCCCCCGCGTCAGCTCCAACCCGGCACAGCCCCGCAGGTGCAGCATGGTCTCATCAAAAATACCGCCTACAATATCAA
>OGCO01002990.1_pt1 | contig 20785 bp, 17 predicted proteins | sample 1570171 | NCBI WGS metagenome assembly OGCO01 (sample SAMEA4370583, study PRJEB24528) | human gut metagenome
ATATGGAGATTCTCCGTGAAGGCATCGGTCTTCAGGCATATGGTCAGAGAGATCCGCTGGTTGAGTACAAGATGGCCGGATTTGAAATGTTTGATGAGATGACGGCAAACATTCAGGAAGAAACCATCCGCCTGCTGTTCCATGTAAAAGTAGAGCAGAAGGTTGAACGTGAGGAGGTTGCCAAAGTAACCGGAACAAACAAAGACGATTCCCTGCAGAGAGCACCGAAGACACGGGAAACTAAAAAAGTATATCCAAATGATCCGTGCCCATGCGGAAGCGGTAAGAAATACAAACAGTGCTGCGGAAGAAAGGCATAGAAAGTGTAAAATACTATATGAAATAAAAAAATGGCATCTGAACGATGATATCGTCAGGTGCCATTTTTGGGTGAAAAGATGTTAATTTTGACAGAAAATATCTTTTATATACAGCGAAAATAATTTCGTTATGTCGTGGAGGATTACGGCAAAGGAAACGTTACTTCGACAAGAAAAAGCGTTTTATCTTTCTGCGTAAAAGTCAGGGTTCCATGGTGCATTTTGGCTATTTTTTCCGCACTTTTTAATCCGATGCGGTTGCTTTCAATGCCGGTCAGGTCTTTTTTTACTGCATTGGAAAGTATGATCTGGAAAATATCATTTTTCTGAGAAATCTGTAAAGTCACTGGTTCCGATTTATCCCCATATTTCAAAACATTAGAAAACAGATTTTGAAACAACCGCTTCAGGGATGTTTCATCGCCTTCGATCTGTCCGTACAATGGAGCTATGGTTTCTGATGTCTGAAATCCGGCAAGCCGGAGAAAATCCAGATGCTCGGAGAGCATGTGCTGTACATTTTTCAGAGGAACCGGAACCAGAAGAGGGGATTGCGGGGGTTCGTAAACCAGAGAATATTCAAACATGCGGTCGGTCAGCTGCTGGATGTCTTCTGTTTTTTGCAGACAGCGCCGGACATATTCAGATTGTTGCTCTGGATTGCGGCCAAGTGCCAGAATATCCAGATAACCATGTAAAATGGTTAGTGGTGTGCGCAGATCATGGGACATGGCAGTGATGAGGTCCTGATTGGCCCGACGGCTTTCCACTTCCTGCTGTATGTTGGTGTACAGGGTATTGCGCATCTGATCCAGTTCCCGTGCGAGGACACCAAGCTCATCATTTCCCATGGAAGCGATGGGATGATTTAAATCCCCACCAGACATTTGCAAAATGTGGTCTTTTAGAATGCCGATGTCCTGTACTTTTTTCCGCAAAAACAAAAGTGGCAGTAACAGCAACAGAAAGAGTGCAACTCCGATGGAAAACAGGAACCACGGAATGGTCAGTTTGGAGTTGTGGAAACTGGAGACATACAGTTCGCCGGTTTCGTTTTTAAATTCTACTTTTATCTGAAAATAATCTTCGATTCCGTTCAGAGGTAACACGCTTGCGTAATTACTGTATGTGATCTGAAAGATCATGTTGGTAAAAAAGTTCCAGTTCTTGCTGTGAACGATGTCGGCGGTATGCTGTGTACGAAAGTAACGTTCAGACCCACTGTAAATTGCGATGCCAGTGTAAGAATCCAGGCAGTCAAAAAATGGTTTGAACGCTGCCTGCTCCTGCTTATTATTTTCGGAAGAAGGCAGGTCGTAATTTTTGGCACGTTCTGTGAGCTCTGTCTTAAGAGTCTCGCGGTCCAGATCCATACCGGGAATGTGGCGGGCAATTTTCCATGCACAGGGCATCATATGCCAGGTGAGAGAAAAACCACCAACGGCCAGCATGAAGGAAAGCAGGATCGTGACAAGAAACTGCAAGCGGATCCGTGGAATTTTCCAAAGGGGGTTTTTGTCACAGAGGACAGTAAAATGTTTTGTGTGGGAACGCAATTCTTTGTGTTTAATTTTCTTTGTCACAGCGGTAGCCCCTTCCCCAGACAGTTTTGATCAGTGTCGGATTTTTCGGATCGTCCTCAATCTTCCGGCGCAGATTCCGGATATGCACCATAATGACGTTGTTCGCCCCATAGTAATATGGTTCGTTCCAGATAGATTCATAAAGGTGCTCTGTGGAGAAAATCTGTCCAGGATGCATCAGAAGCAGGAGCAAAATGGAGTATTCAGTATCTGTTAATTCCACAGGAAGACCGTTTTTGGTCACTTCCTGCGTCAGTTCATCCAACTGTAACTGGTGATAAGTGATTTTGTCCGGTTGCGAGGGTTGCGCTGGCTTTCCCTGATACACCTGATATCTGCGTATCATGGCTTTGGCTCGACTTACCAGTTCCGCATAAGAAAAAGGTTTTGCAAGGTAGTCATCGCCGCCGCTGGAAAAACCAAGCGTTTTGTCACTTTCCTGGGTGCGGGCACTTAAGAACAGGATCGGGACGTTTGTACTCTTGCGTATTTCCAGACAGGTTTGATAACCATTAAGACCAGGCATCATGATGTCCAGAATGATCAGGTCAAAGGTGTTTTCTTTTAACATGCCGAGAGCCTGGGTTCCGCTGGCGGCTTCATGTACCTGAAAACCTTCTCCGGAGAGGAGAATCTGTATGATCTCCCGGATTTCGGGATTATCGTCTGCGATTAAAATGGCTGCTTGTTCCATGATGATAACGAACCTTTCCATATATTTTTGTAAATTAACGTTTATCACTCACATCATAGCATAGTTATGAAGTTGTAGCATGTTTTCTTAAGAAAGATTCAGAAAGAAGTTCGTCTTGCGAACTTTTTCTGGACAAAGAATCGCAAAACTATTACAATGAAAATTAGGTAAGACCAGCAGACCAAAAAAGAGAGTTTGACATAGAGGAGCTGGATCAAAGGAGGATTATTTATGAGTGAACATATAACATATGTGGCAAACGGAGGACAGACTTACCAGCCATGTCAGGATAATGTAAAGGTACCTTTTGCATCTTATGAGAAACCGGCCAAACCGAATCCATTACTGCCTGAGCTGGAGCTGAATCAGGATGCCATTGACAAAGGATATGTACTTCCGTCACAGAAACAGCATTTTCTTCCCGGGGTAACATCTGAGATGATGGACTGGTTCTGGGCAAATATGGAAAAAGGATATTATCTGTGGGCTCCGGGCTCTCACAAGAAATTTACATGGGTAAAGACACCGGTAGAGTACGGTATGGAAGCTTCCGTTCATATGATCTCCGAAGCATGTGAACCGGGTGCAGCTGTATTTGGTGGCGAAGGTGTTGAAATCCACAGACTTGCGTTGAAAGAGTTCTTCCCGTTCACCACATGTCTGAAACATGTGATCTGCGAAGGTGTATACAACGATCTCGGTGAACTGGTGGATTCTACGGTTCATATGTGGGAAGATGTAGAAGGTGGCTGTGTGCATATTACAGCAACCGTACAGAACTCCAAAGTATCTGCACCGCCGGCCTTTATCATTGATATCCTGAAAAAAGATCCGAATGCGAAGATCGTACCGAACTTTCTGACCGAACATGAGGATTTTGAAGCAAGTCAGTGGCCGGTATTTTTACCGAAATTATATGATTTATGGAAAAATCATCCGGATCCGTCACAGAATGTACAGTGCTGCCTGGAAGTAGAGAAAACTGCTGAGGGATGGCGTTACATCAAAGAAAATGGTCCGGTTGTATTATAGTTCGATCCGCGCAGTCTGAACGGAGTCTCTGTTTTTTCCATGTAACCTGTGGATATTTGCGGCAGTTAATGTTATAGTAAGCTGTATGAACAGAGAATGTCTGTAACATTCATATTCTTAAATGCAAAATGCAAAAACAGAGACAGGATTGAGATAACGTATGGATAAAAAGAAGAAAAGTGCCGGTTCCAGCTGCGAATACTGTATGAATTACGAATATGATGAGGATTATGAGTACTATGTCTGTACCCAGGATCTGGATCAGGACGAGATGTATCGGTTTATCACCGGGCAGTTCCGGGAATGTCCGTATTATCGTGCCGGAGATGAGTACAGTATTGTAAGAAAGCAGATGTAAACCAGAATCGTGTGCAGATTTGTACACAGAAAAAGAATGAAAAAGAAACGAAAAGTGCAGGAGAACGAGTGGCTCCTGCATTTTTTTGTCTGAGTGTACCGAAAATCACATAAAAATTAAAAATATGTGTAATTTCTTGCCTGAGATGAAATTGCCCGCGGATAAAATGTGAAAAATGTGTGAAAAGCACTACTGGATTCGCCATGTTTTGGACTTATGAGATGGTGTGAGGTTTGATAAAATGCAGATATCAAGGTTTGGATAAGGAGGACAAGGTAGTTATGAAGATGAAAAAATTACTGACCATTTTACTGGCAGCATCTATCGTAGCAGGAAGTGCACAGGTGCCGGGACTGACCATGCAGGTACAGGCCGCACAGGTGCAGACACAGGAAAGTGCCGGAAGTGCAACCGCTACTTATAACGGAAAAACATTCAACCGCGCATCTGCCGCATATCAGGATGGCGATGTAAGCTATGAGGGAATGCCATTGTACAACGGAAATGCAGAGGATCTGGATGATTATGTGAATCTGATCATGGACGAGATCGGAGTGGATGGCTGGATCAGTATTCTGGCAGGCAAATCTCCGGTTGGTACTTACGCCGATGAGAATGGAGAGAGCAAAACATACAATGTGCCGATTACAGTAAACCGTGCGGCAGATGTGGGTCTGGATGGAGAGACACAGTGGCCGAATCAGCTGGCACAGGCACAGACCTGGAATACAGATCTGCTGAAACAGGCCGGTTCGGTATATGGCGATGAGATGCGTTCTAAATATGCGACATCATCTATTGGAACCACAGCAGTGGGCGCACATGCGGCACAGATTGATGCCCGTATGAATCCGTTATCCGGACGTTACGATGAGGGATACGGTGAAGATGCATTTATGATCGGAGAGATGGCAGACGCCTGGGCCGGCGGTATGGTTGGCGATGAGTCTGACGTTTATATGAAATCCATTCCGCAGACAAAGCACTGGACCACGTACAACTCCGAGTTTTTCCGTCTGCAGGGCGGCAACAACGTAAGTACTCGTACATTCTATGAGTATTATGGAAAAGCGGCTGAGAAGCCATTTTCAGATGGAACGATCACCGGTTATATGTCTTCTTACGGAAACATGAACCGTGTACCGACGACATCCACATTTATCCATGATTTCGCACAGAAAATAAGCAAAGACGGTGTGACTACAGGTTGTGATTTTATGGCTGAGTATGGTTATATCGACGAGCAGTACCGACTGAATGCATCCGGATTTTCCAACGGATATGATAAGCTGTATTCTTCTTCCCTTCTGGATCGTACCGCATCCATGATTCTGGCTGGTCATATTCAGGGAGGAACCACCGGTATTGCAGATGCTGACATTGCACAGACGATCAAAACCGCGGTGGAGAATCATGTGGAAGGTTTGACAGAGGATGATGTATATAAAGTAGCACGTCCGACAATTGTAACCATGGCACGTTCCGGCGCACTGGATGAACGAGATGAAAACGGTCAGCCGCGTTACTATCCGTATACGGATATCAAGACAGATCATTCTTCCAAAACAAGCCAGGAGACAGAGCTTCAGATGGCTGAAGAGTCTGTGGTATTGCTGAAAAATGAAAATCATACGCTTCCGTTATCCAGTGATTCCAAAGCCGGTGTCTATGGTGTGATGGCAGAAACGATGCAGTACGGACAGTATTCTTCCGAACTGGATGTCAATGATGAGAAATATAATACTTATGTACAGGGCGCAGGCGATAATATAGTGGAGGCAGTACAGAGCCAGATTGGCAGCGATAATGTATCTTATTCCACCGGAAACCGCGTGGTTGCGTACAAGACAGCCGGTGGATATGTAACAGCCACCGAGGATGAGAACGGTGCACAGCTCACAGTTTCCAACCCGGAAGAGGGCACACAGGCAGCAGATCAGTCTAAGTATTTATTTGAGTATGCGGACTGGGGACAGGATGCATTCAGTCTGCTTTCTCTGGCAAATCAGAAATGGATCAATGCAGGTGTGAAAAACAATTCTCTGCCGGGCAATACCATGGGATTGTATGATGCGGCAGTTTCCAATAACGGATCTTACAGCATGAAAGCAAGTGCCGGAATGGCAACTGCAGTCAGCAACATGCCGACTTTCCTGTCAAAACGTGCAGCGGATGAGGATGGAAATTATTACCTGAAAATGGGTGATAAATACAATGATACTGATTTTTCTACCACTTGGGCACTCAGCGATAAATTAGGCTGGTATCTGCAGACAACAGAGGATGGAAAAGTAGAATTAAATGGTGATGCACAGCCGATTCAGGGACCGAACCTTCCGTTCCTTCTCGGAGGAAATCTGGCAACCGGTATCGCAGCATTTGAAAGTGCAGAAGATAAGACACCATATACTTTCAAAGAAGAAACGATAAAAGAGGCTGGTGCGGATTCCGAAGAACTGGCAGCAGATACGGATTATGCCATTGTAGTTATCGGACAGCCGTACAACGGTATTTCCGGTGAGGGTATTGACCGTAAATATCTGAGTCTCAGTGAGGATCAGATGGACATGGTATCTACCGTTGCAGCAAACTATGCGAAAGAGGGTAAAAAGACCATCGTTATCATCAATACCGAATATCCGGTGGAAGCAGAAGCGTTACAGAATGATGAAAATGTATCTGCCATCGTATTTAACGCATTCGGTGGACAGTATGATGCAACCGCACTTGTAAATGTCCTTTACGGGGAGGCAGCACCAACCGGACGTCTCGTAAGTACCTGGTATAAATCCAAGGATGCACTTCCGGCTATTGATAAATATGCACTTCCGGAGAATGCCATGGCAAACATCGGACCGGATCTGGTAGAAGGTCTGACATTGGATGACATTGACGATAATGTGACCGTAGATATGACAGAGACAGATATGGAGCAGACACATCTGACTTATATGTATGCAGATAATGAAGATGTGACTTATCCGTTTGGATACGGTCTGTCTTACTCAGAATTTACTTACTCCGGTATGAATGCAAAAGCAGATAAAGATGGAAATATCGATGTATCTGTAACTGTAAAAAATACAGGAAACGTAGATACTTCTGATGTTGTGGAAATCTATGCATCGAATCCGGATTCATCTTATGGTGATACAGCACCGCAGAAAAAACTGGTTGGTTTTGAAAAGGTTGCTCTGAAAGCAGGAGAATCTGCAAATGTAGACATTCATGTAGACGCTTCCGCACTGGAAGTATGGGATGTCAACGCAGGTGAGTATGTGGTAGAAGACGGTACTTACCAGCTGTATGCGGCACATTCTTCTGATCTGAAGGGTGAGAATGTACTGAGCAAAAAAGTAAAAGTATCCGGAAGTACACTCAGCAACGCTGATACTGCAGAAAAACTGAATGTATGGTCCTCTTCCTTTACAGCATCTGATGTAAAATATGTAGAGTATTCCAAAGGAAATACCGCAGAAGCCGCAGCAGCAGACAGCGATGAGATATTTGCAGTTATGGCAAAAAAAGCAGGTGCATACACAGCACTTCTGAACGTGGATCTGAATCAGGTAAAACAGGCTGTCCTGAATGTTGCTTCCACAGAGGCTCAGAATGGTATCGAGCTTCGTCTGGATGCTCCGGACGGAAAACTGATCGGTTCGGTAAACTACGGTGCAACAGAAGCTGTTACCAGTGCACGTACTTCGGAAAATGGCGTGGATGCCGGAACTTACACAGAGCTTGGTTATACAACAGCCTCTACTGATCTGAGCGGTGCATCAGGTGTTCATAACGTATATCTGGTATTTAAAAATGCAAATGCAAGAGTGGAAGGAATCCAGTTTGTAACATCAGGTGTGACGATTCCAGATGGACTTGCAAATGAGGCAGACGAAAATGGAAACTGGAACTATTATATCGATGGTAAAGTTGCCACAGATGCAACCGGCCTTGCTCCAAATGCTTATGGTTGGTGGTATGTAAAGAACGGAAAAGTTGATTTTACTTATACCGGACTTGCATCAAACGACCAGGGATGGTTCATGGTTGTAAACGGCATGGTGGACTTTGGCTATACCGGACTTGTAGCAAATGAGTATGGCTGGTGGATGGTACAGAACGGAAGTATCAACTTTGCTTACACCGGACTTGCAGCAAATGAGTATGGCTGGTGGTATCTCCAGAATGGAAGCATTAATTTCAGCTACAACGGACTTGCCGCTAATGAAAATGGATGGTTTATGGTACAGGGTGGAAAAGTTGACTTTAATTACACCGGACTTGTAGCAAATGAGTATGGCTGGTGGTATGTCCAGAATGGAAGTATCAACTTTAATTACACCGGACTGGCAGCGAATGAGTACGGCTGGTGGTATGTAAATGGTGGAAAAATCGATTTCGGTTATACAGGCCGTGCAGCAAATGAGTATGGCTGGTGGAATGTAGTAAACGGAAAAGTAGTATTCTGATCATAGAGCGTGACAGAACCGGGGGTTTTATTCCCCCGGTTTTTGTTGTACAATCGTGAAAAAGACGGAGATAACATGCAGGCAATTGCGCAGTAAAATAAAATGTGATAAAAGAAAACATGGGATAAGAAATAACATGTTGGGAGAATGAAAATGGTTCATTTTATGGTTAGGAAAGAAGGACGGCAGGAGCCGGAGTGGTCATCAGATTATAGCTTTCTGATACCGCTGTCCGGGACAGTGAAGCTTTTTTTGAAAAAGAAAATTCTGGAACTGAAGAAGGGGGATGTTGTAATGATTGAACCCTTTCAGTATTTCAGTTTGTCTGATGTTTCCGGGAGCTGTTTGCTCTGCGGGGTTGACCTGACAAAGCTGATGTCGGGGCAGGGAGCGGCGCCGGGAAGGCTGGAGTGCAATTCTGTCATGGAACTCCACAAAGAACGGTATCACGAAGTAATCTGCGATATCTTACATCTAGTGCAGGAGATACAGCAGGAAAATGTGTGTGCATATGTCCGTGAAATGAAATGGTCTTATCAGCTTCTGGAGCATCTGCTGCGTGACTTCCGGGTTGAGACAGAGATACCGGACACAGAGTTCCCGATGATGCAGAATGTGCTGTTTTACATTTCGCAGCATTATACGGAAGCGTTGACTCTGGCGGCATTGGCGGAACAGTTTTTTGTCAGCAGTTCGTATATTTCCAAAATGTTCCGGGAGAAGCTGGACACCAGTTTTCTGAAATATATCAATGAGATTCGCCTGTTGCATGCAGCGGGACAGCTGCGGGATGCCAGGAAAACCATTGACCAGATCGCAGAGGAGAGCGGTTTTAAAAATGCCAGATCTTTCAGCACCAAATTTCGGGAGTATTATCAGATTCTGCCTAGTGAATACCGCAGACAGCAGAAGACGGAAGCACCTGCACGGCTGCAGGCAGATGAGGAGCAGGAACTGGCAGCGTTTCTGCAGGAACTGGAAGCGGATCTTGCCGGGGCAGAACTGATCAGACATCCCGGGAAAAAACAGCTGATTACCGGAGTAGATTTGGATGAATTTGTCAGTCTGGATCAGCCCGGAGGGATTCTGACGATTCGGAAAGCCAGCTATCTGTTGCTTCATCCAGTGCGTAAGATGGTGCGGGAGCTTGCGGAAAAATTACATTTTACCGGTATTTATTTTCATGAACTGTTTCATGATGATATGGAAATTTATGTAAAAGAAAGGGATCGAAGACCGCATTATAGCTTTTACCGGATGGATCAGCTATTTGATTTTATTGCAGAGTGCGGTCTGATCCCATTTGTAGAACTGTCTTTTGTACCGTTTCTTATGGTGGAGAATGTAAATAAAGACGCACTGATGCGCAATTCTATCTCCGATATGCCGACGGATATGCAGCAATGGGATCGGCTGGTATACCATGTGGTGGAACATATGGTGGAACGGTATGGCCGCAGTCAGGTGTTGAAATGGAAATTTTGTGTGTGGAATTCGCCGGATAATCCGCGGATCAATTATTCTGCACTGCAGCGTGAAAATTATTATCGTCTGTATTTGTCTACCTGGAAGGTGATCAAAGCAATCGATGAGCGGTTTCAGGTTGGTACGTCGGCTTTAATGTCAGTAAATTTACTGTATCCGGAGTGGATGGACAGTTTTACATCCTTTTATCAGAAGCAGCATTGCGAACCGGATTTTGTCATGATGAATCTGTATACCGTGGATGATACGCCGCAAAGTATCCAGAGACGTCAGCCTGCCGGCATTATGCAGCAAAGGGATGCAGTGTATGATGTGATACGGAGGATTTTGAACAATAATGAGGATTGTGGATGGAAGGTGAGGACCTGGTATGTGGCGGAGTGGAATTACGATCTGGGCTGGAACAACGCCCTTCAGGATACCATGTTTTATCCGGCATATATTGTAAAAAGTATGGTTGATTGCTGGCAGACGGGGATTGCCTTTGGAGTGATGGATCCGCTGGAAAATGTTTCAGAGGATCAGATGATACAGGGGTCTTTTCAGGGAAAACGTGGGATCTTTACCTATGATTTTATTAAAAAACCTTCTTACTATGTGTATGAGATGCTGGCAAAAATGGGTTCCTATTTTATCAAAAAAGGGGAAAACTACCTGATCACGAAGTCAGAGGACGGGGAAATTCAGATTTTATTATATAATTATCTGCACCTGTCAGAAGCATATTGTCAGAGAAAGCTGGATCAGAATGAAATCATCCCGGGGATGTTGGAGCCAGAACATGATCTGACTTATGAAATTTGTCTGGAACATGCAAAAGAGCGGACGTATCTGAAAGCAACGAGTGTGCTGAATGAAAATAATGGAAATCCGTATGGATTTTGCAAAAATTATAGAAGAGCAGCGCGGATTTCATCTGCGGATATTGTTTATATCAACGAAAAGAATCAGCCGCTTCACACGACTGATTATGTGAATCGTCAGGAAGATGGAAGTATCTGTCTGTACGAACACCTCGAGCCATTTGAAGTCCGGCTGATCCGGTTAAGTGTTATGTAGGTGATAGGGGACTGATCGCAATTAAAAAGGCAGCTGTATATCGAACGTGTTGTTTCGGATACAGCTGTCTTTGTCTGTAAATTAAATCATATGCAGCACATGGATCAGAAGCAGCCATGCGAGTCCATAGTAAGTGATAACGGCAACCAGATCATTGACGGTTGTAATCAACGGACCGGAAGCAACTGCAGGATCAATTTTGATCTTGTGGAAAAACATTGGGATCAAAGTGCCGACCATACTGGAAATTACCATGGCTACCATCAGGGAAAATCCAACGCAGCCGGAAATCAAAAATGCATGTCCCATTGGATAATGTTTTAATACACAGATGTAAAGTCCGATAAATATGAAGGAAAGGATTCCAAGGAAAAGTCCGTTCAGGAATCCGACCTTCATTTCTTTCAAAACAAGGTTGAATTTCTGCTTTGCAGTCAGTGTCTCATCTACCAGAACGCGGATGGTAACAGCCAGAGACTGGGTACCAACGTTTCCTGCCATATCAAGGATCAGGGACTGGAAGCACATAACAATGGGCAGTACGGCAACAACTGTCTCAAATACACCGACCACAGAAGATACCGCCATGCCGAGAAACAGCAGAATGATCAGCCATGGCAGACGTTTTTTGATACTGGTGGATGTTTTTTCGTGCAGATCTTCTTCTGCGGTCAAACCAGCCAGCTTTGCGTAATCCTCACCAAGCTCATCGTCTACGGCTTCCACAATATCCTGGGCAGTCAGAATACCGATCAGTTTTCCGTTGTCAGTCAGAACCGGCAGAGAATCTTCGGCATAATCTTTGATGGTTTCGATGCAGTTATCAATTTTTTCATGATCTGTTACATACGGATAGGATGTACTGATGATGCCATTCAGTTCATCGGTTTCGCGGGCAATGATCAGATCTTTCAGATCGATGGCACCGTAAAATTTATCCGCATCATCTACCACGTAAACCGTGGAGATATTATCATTTTCACCAGCCTGTGTCACCAGTTCCCGCATGGCCTGGCGGATACTCAGATCTTTGCGGATGGCTACGAAGTTTGTAGTCATCATGCTTCCAATCTCGTCCTCGTCGTAGGAGAGGATCAGACGGATGTCGTGGCTGGAATCTGCATCCAGCAGTGTTACGATTTTCTCTTTTGCGGATGCTTCCATCTGTTCCAGAATATCTACCGCATCGTCAGAATCCATGAAGGATACGATCTTTGCAGCCTGGTTGATGCTGAGCTCAGACAGATACTGTGTCGGTGTTTCGAGATAGGAAAAAATCTCTGCAAGCCTTTCGGCACCGAGTACCGGGTACAGTTTTTTGCGCTGCTGTGGTGACAGCAGTTCCAGCGCATCCGCAATATCTCTCTCATGATAGTCATTCAGCCGATCCAGCAGGACTTCATTTTTTAACGGGCTCTGAATGATTTTCAGTAATTCTTCTGCATAGTTTGGTCTTTTTAATGTTTTTTTCATCTCATTTCCTCCTGACAGCCCTCAGGTACTTAGGTACATTTGTCATCTTTTAAAGGCAGAATGGTTATGCAATAGTGTACCTCTGAAAAAAGGGCATAAAAAATCACCGCTTACGAAATTCCGAAAGCTAATGTTACAGTTGCAGACTGTGCAGTATAGGAATTCTTAAAGTTCATTTACGAATTACAACGAATTACATATGAACTGATCGTATACGGTGGGAAAATGAATGAAATAAAAATATGGGAAATAATGAACAATTCTATTGAGCGAATGAATCCGTTAAATATATAAACAAACTGTTTTTTCGAATATTTTTATAACAATCTTATCTTCAATTGGAAATGAAAATGCAGGAATCAGTGAATCACATGGAACAGCTGCATATTCAGTTTCCATTGTCTGCCACCGCAGATCATACTTCGTCCTGTACTATCACAATTGTCCATGATCACACCTCCTGTTGAAAAGTTTTGAACTCTTTTGTAAAAGAGTTTTGGATTTGAATTATTGTAAATTTGAATTGTTTTCAGCTGTTTGCTTCAAAACCTTGGCTAGTTTAATACGAAAAAATAGATTCGTCAAGAAAAAAACGATAATTTACGAAAAATTTACAGAAAAATAAGGATCCTATATAATATGGTGATGCATTAGAATCCTTATTTGAGACTATGTTTTTCAATTATTGTATGAAAAAACGGGTTGTGTTATAGTAGTCTTAGTTTTTAAGATGTTTACATAATACACAGATTACTAAAATGGCAATGATGACTAATAAAATGTATAGCATATAATTCTCCTTTGTTTATGAATATGAAACCAATCAGATATATAAAAGAAAATTTTGGAAAAATACCATTTTGCAATGAAAAACCGGATACCGCGCCACATTTAGGAAAATTTTGTTTTCCTGTCTGCTGGCGTTGTTTTGCATTAATTACCAGTATTCTTATAACGTATCTGGTAGCACATGTTTGGTTGAACATGATATTTCCACTGTGGATATCATTTGTTATGATATGCCCGACTGTTATTGATGGAATTGCCCAATATATATTTGGTATCCTGAGCAACAATCGACGGCGATGTATTACTGGTATTATTAGCGGAATAGGGATTACAATGACAATCCTGCATATACCACAATACTTTTAATATATCTGTAACCATTAAAACAAGTAAATTATATCATTGATCCGATGATTTGTATAGGATGAAATGTGAATAATATTTTATGAATTATTATCATGTGCAGGATACGGAGATTATGGTACGTAGAAATGGGATGGAGAAGCGGATATTTCGCAGAGGAACAGCAGAAAGAGCAGGAGAATTTGCAGAGAAGTTTGGTAAAAGGGAATGGGGATATTGTTGTGGAATGCTGCATGATATCGGAAAATATTCTAAAGAATTTCAGAGGAAAATACAGGAGAATACAAATGAAAGGGTGGATCATGCTACTGCAGGAGACAGGACTTCCTGCTATTCGCTGGCATGATCTGAGAAGTATATATTGCACTCTGTTGTTAAAGAATAATTTCTCTCCTAAGGCAGTAGCCAAGTTGATGGGAGATGCAAGAGAGTTGATAACCATGGATGTATATGGAGATAATGGAAATATTATAGCTGAGGAGATTCCACCGGAATTGCTTTCTTATATGGAAGAAGTATTACCGGAAAAGAAGAAGGATAATATAGAAAATGTTTTGGATACGCTGATAAATGTAGAAGAATCTCATAGAACTAATGTTCGCTTTGCGTATACAAATCCATATTTCCATGATATAATAGCTCTTACATTTGAGTGTTAATTCGCCCACGTTAGTTTTACTACTTTTTATAAGTCTATAAAATGTCAGGTGGTGAACAGAATTCGTCAAGAGGCATATTTGGGCGAAATCGGAGAATGTGCTTCGACGAATTTCTGCCTGATAGACGAACTTTTTTGATATAAAAACTAGGAGGTGCTTTTGTGCAGGATTCACAACAAATCTTCAAACTTCATTCCGAATACCAACCCACAGGAGACCAGCCCCAGGCAATCGAAAAACTGGTCAAAGGCTTCAAGGAAGGCAATCAGTTCGAGACGTTGCTTGGAGTCACAGGTTCCGGTAAGACATTTACCATGGCAAATGTTATTCAGCAGCTGAACAAACCGACGCTGATCATTGCACACAATAAGACGTTGGCGGCGCAGCTTTACGGGGAGATGAAGGAATTTTTTCCACACAACGCAGTGGAATATTTTGTCTCCTAGCATGAGAAAGTCACAAAACAGGTGGTATTTTGTGGTATGTGTGTGGTTGAACATCCAGATGTTGTGGAAGTGGTAGTGGTGAGAGCATAGGTGAAAAGCGGGTGGATGAAGAGGGTTTGTGACTTTTTGTCGCCTGCTTTTTGATTATATAATTTGAGAAAAGCGGTGTATAGTGGTTGAAGTGCTGGTATAATAGAAATAAAAAAGGAAAGAGATTGGAAGCAGAATACTATATGGATAAAAAGAAGATAAAAAGAATAGTTAAAAATTGTAACAAAGGAATTGATCAAGCAGAAAATGAAGTAAAGAAACTATCATCAAAAGAAATTATTGAATTAAAGGTAAAACTAAAGGGAAGGAGTGTTCATTTGGATAAGTGGATTCTTATACTCATTCCGTTTATATCTATGGCAATTGCAACGTTAGCAGTTATTATCAATGTGCCTGGTGTTGATAAAAGTTGGATTGGAATTTTGGCAGTTGTATTATTAGCTGCATCAATAATTTTTTTAATTATACATATAACAAATCAATTTGCAAAAGAGAAAGATTTGGTTACTTTGAGTTATTTAGAAGAATACGCCAATTTTAGTAAAGAGATAGAATCTTATGAGCAGATTGAAAAAAGACAGAAAGATGAACGAAAGCGGCTATTAGAGGCATGGAAAAAGAGAGCGGAATATGCTAATGAACAAGTTGATTCATTGGAAGGGAGTTTAGAAAATACGGCACATATTCAAAAATAAATAATTTGATGGAGGATAAAATGGTTAAAGTATTTGCGTGTGGAGTAAATGAATATAGAGGTACTATTAATTTGGACTTTTGTGTAAATGATTCTAGAGAATTTTGTAGTGCATTTCAAGAAAACATTATTATAAACCAAGAAGATATTACAATTGCAACAGATGACGGTGAAATTAGTAATACGGAATATTGTAAGAGATTAAAGGAATTCTGTGACGCATCTTCAGAGGAAGATATTTTGGTTGTATTTCATTCTGGACACGGCGGAGTAGACGAACATGACGATAGTTTTTTACTAATGACTAATAGTTTGAATGAGTCGACATATGTATATACAGATCAGATTATTAACTTTTTAAATTGTTCTAAAGCAAAATCAAAAGTAGTTATTTTAGATTGTTGTCATTCAGATGTAGGTGATAAATTCATTCCACCCATAGATGAAGAGGAAGTTGTTGAAAAATTTTATGGAAAGGGTATTACTGTATTCTGTGCGTGTAAAAAGTGGGAAGAGTCAACGACAGAAGATGGGAAAATAAGTGTTTTTACAAAATTTTTATGTGAATCTCTAAAAAGCGAATATTTAATTAGAGATAATGTAGTATATTTTAATGATTTACAAAATATGGTTTCAATTTATGCACAAAATTATAATCGAAAACATCCAGGAGAAGAACAAACACCGGTTATGAGAACAAGCATGATAGGGACATTAACTTTACCTGCACGGATTCTTAAGGAAAAGAGAAAAAAACAAAAATATTTTATTGAGACACGGGAAGTAGATATATTAGATATAGAAAATGATTGTAAAACAGGAAAAAATAAACAATATAGAAAATACTATAGCATAAAAGTTGTGATGAAAAAAAATATTACGGAAGAAACAATTGTGGAAGAAATTTCAAAAGTAGTAAAAACACTTAAAGGTGCTAATTTGCCATTGAGTTCTAAAAATCAGATTCTCCTAAAAAATCACCCAATTGAGATAGTGTATATATTATTTTATAGTGATTATATCGATTATAAAGCAAATATATACAAATACTTGGCGGTATGGACATTGTATGATGATTACAATTGGCATAAGAAAAATGTAATAAAAATCAATAAAGAAGGATATTATTCATGGGATTATAATTCGTTATATCAATATTTGAAAAAAATGAGGCTTCAATATATTTTTACAGATGATGAACTTATTTCTTTTTGGAAAAATCAAATAGCAATAGTTATAAGAAAAACTAGTCAGTTTGACAGAGAGTATCATTCTTATAAGATTGGAGATATGGATATTAATCAATTTTGTAAGCATTCTAATGAAATTTATAGCGAGTTGCAAGCAGTATATAATCAATGTGATGATGCATGTTTTCCTATGCCATATAGTAAATATGAAAAATTTCATGATAAAAGTTATGAGCTGGTTACAAATGCGAGAAGTCTTGTTTTTATAAGCGCTTCATATAAAAAGGAAAATAGTAATGAAAAAAATTTGAAAGATTGCATAGAATTGGAACTGAAAAATTATTACAAGACATTAAAAGAGTGGGAAGATATTATGCAAATTGAAAAGATTTAAGTTAGATGTTACATAGCCGATTGATTCAAATTATGAGTCAGTCGGCTTTTTTCATGCCTATTTTTATACATAGCCAGTTCCGTAAAAAGAATTGGCTATTAAATTTATCGAGGAAGGAGGAAACCATATGACCAAGTGTAAAGTAATCGCCCTTGCAAATCAGAAGGGAGGGACAGCCAAGACCACAACGACATTAAATCTGGGAATTGGTCTTGCACATCAGGGGCGAAAAGTATTATTGGTCGATGCTGATCCACAGGGAGACTTAACAACTGCTTTAGGTTGGACTGATGCAGATAATCTTCCAATTACGTTGGATACACAAATGAAGAAAGTATTACAAGACGAACCATTTGTGTATGACGAGGGAATTTTACATCACAAAGAGGGCGTAGATATTATTCCATCCAATAAATTGCTCACAGGAATGGATTTGTCCTTGATTACGGTGGAGGACCGGGAACAGGTCCTTAAAGAATACCTGGATTTGCTGAAAGAAGATTATGATTATATTCTCATAGATGGCATGCCCTCTCTCGGAATGTTGACGATTAATGAAATGACGGCGGCAGACAGTGTGCTGATTCCGACACAGCCCCAATATTACGCTTCTGACGGCATTACAGAGCTTTTGAAGGTCTATAAGGCAACGAAGGCACGATTTAACCCTAAAATGGAAATAGAGGGCATTCTGTACACGATGGATGTGAGCCGATATAACAATTCCAAACGAAATAAAAAAGCAATCAAGGCAGCTTATGGAAATGAACTGCGGATATTTAATGATTCCATTCCCCGATTAGAACCAATTTCAGAGGCAGCGTCAGAAGGTGTCAGTATCTTTACTTATGAGAAGAATGGAAAAGGGGCAGAAAGCTATCAGAAACTTGCACAGGAGGTACTGAACCATGAGAAAGAGAAATAAAGAGATTCAGCTGACTTCCTATGAAAATCTTTTGGGAATGGACACCGTGGCCGATCAGGCAGCCGGACAGCTGTTATATGTACCGTTTATGAATTTAAGGATCATCCATTTAAAGTCCTGGATGATGAAAAAATGCAGGAAACAGTGGAGAGCATAAAAAATTACGGTGTTCTGACACCTGGAATTGTGCGGCCACGCCAGGATGGTGGATACGAGATTATTGCCGGTCATCGGAGAAAACGAGGATGTGAACTGGCTGGGATTGAAGAAATGCCGGTATTCGTCCGAAATTATAATGATGACGAAGCAACCATTATTATGGTGGATACCAATATTCAGCGAGAAGATATTTTACCAAGTGAAAAAGCCAGGGCATATGCCATGAAATATGAGGCAATGAAACATCCGGGAAAAAAGGGCGTTGGAAACAGCCTGGATGAAGTCGGAAAAAAGGCTGGTGAAAGCGGAAAGACGGTTCAGCGTTTTATATGGCTTGCACGATTGAATGATGGACTTTTGGAACTGGTGGATCGTAAAAAGATTGGCATGGTACAAGGAGTCGATATTTCATTCTTGAACAAGAAATACCAGGGCTGGATTCTGGAAGTCCTACGGGAGACTGGGGTGGTAATGACTACCGCACAGTCAGCGAAACTAAAGGAGTACGGAAAAAGCCAGGAACTGACAATGGCAATGGTGCGGTTGATTTTATCAGAAGAAAAGCCAAAAAGCCGGAAAGTGACCATTAAGGCAGATAAAATTGGCCAGTTTTTTCCGGAAGATTATTCCAATGAGCAGATTGAAACAGTTATTTATGAACTGCTGGAGGAATGGAAAAACAGGCAGTAAAGGGGGCGGAGACAGATGAAAGGCAAAATAAACTTTGACTACTATTATGGGATCGAGGCCGAACAATTTGCATTTTATCGTGTTCCGCGCCTGCTAATTAAGGATGAACGCTTTAAGGGGCTTAGCAGCGATGCTAAGCTCCTGTACGGCCTGATGTTGGACAGGATGTCCCTGTCTATGAAGAATGGCTGGCTGGATGAGGAAAACCGTGCCTATATCATTTATACGGTAGAGGCCATTATGGAGGATCTGGGATGTGCAAAGGCAACCTGTGTGAAGATCATGAAAGAACTGGATTCTGAAAAAGGGATTGGTTTGATCGAGAAAAAACGACGTGGTTTAGGAAAGCCAGATATCATATATGTGAAGAATTTTTCCACATTGCAAGTTGCTGAGAGCCGGGAAAATGAGGAGAATACCAGCGATTATGCAGAAGTTCAGAATTTGAACTTCAAGAAGTCTAATGCGTGTACTTCCAGAGGTTCAGAAATTGAACTTCAGGAAGTTCAGGATTTGAACCCACAGAAGTTCAAAAAGCAGACCTGTGGAAGTTCAGAAGCTGAACCAGCGCAGGTTCAGAATTTAGACGCTAATTATACTAACTATAATCAGACTTATAATAACCAGACTGACAGGAATCAGATCCATCAATCGGAGGATGCTGGTCAGATGCCGATCCGAGAGGATGTGATGGATATCACAGCGGCATATTTAAAGCTGATAAAAGACAATATTGATTACGATGTTCACATGCAATATGATGACTGGAACCGGAGAGCCTTGTACAATGAACTGTACGAGGTGATTTGTGATGTGGTCTGCGTTAAGCGGAGCGTGATCCGGATCGCCGGGGAAGATTATCCGTATGAACTGGTAAAAGCGAAATTCCTGAAATTGCGGAGTGACCACCTGGAGTATGTGATTACCTGTATGAAAGACACCAACACAAAAATCAGCAATATCAAGTCGTATATGATTACGGCTCTTTATAACGCACCGTCAACAATTAATCATTATTATCAACAGGAGGTGCAGCATGATATGTATGATGGAACCTTGATTTAGCTAATTTTTAATTTATGAACAAATGTCTATAAATTGTGTTATACTGTACTTAATAATGCAACAGAGAGGTTAATGTACAGGAGGACAATATGGCATTAAGTAGAGTTTTATTAGGAATGTTGGATAAATTCAAGAAGGATTTTTTGCTTGACAGTTTAGATACTCCAAAGGCTTTTGAATATTTAGTGAATTATTTAATTATATCGAAATATCATCCAGACGCATTTAATGATAGTGGTGATTTGGAAAGAGTTGTTGTAGATAAAAAGAGCCAATTTGGTCTGGACGCTATTGCATTTATTGTTAATGGAACGTTGGTGCTTGGAAAAGATGATATTGCTACATTCGCAAAATCAAAGAAATTGGATGTAGATATGATCTTTATTCAAACTAAAACAGAGGAGAAATGTGATACAGGTGATTTGTTAAAGGCTATTCAGGCTACAAAAAATTTCCTTCAGAATTTTGATAATATAACAGAAAAAAATGAAAATGTAGTTAATGCAAAAGAAATATACGATGAGTTATTTACATATGACAATTATAGATTATGTGTAGGCCAATCACCAAGATGTCATATATATTATGTGACGGCGGCCAATGAATGGGAAAAATCTTTGGTAAATTCTATATGTGAAACAAATAAACAAGAGATTTGCAATAATATAGACGGTATAAAAGATGTTGACATTCAAGTTTTAGGCCGGGAATATATTATGGATGCGTATAATGAGCTTCAAAACAAGGTTTCAGTTCGAGTGAATTTAAAAAATTGTGTTACATTAGATCGGATTGAAGGGGTTAGAGAAGCATATATTGGCTATTTAACAGGAAAGTACAGTTTACAAGGGACTACACAGGGTAGGTATCTGACGGGAGGTGTGCCG
>OGCO01002993.1_pt1 | contig 20773 bp, 20 predicted proteins | sample 1570171 | NCBI WGS metagenome assembly OGCO01 (sample SAMEA4370583, study PRJEB24528) | human gut metagenome
TTCAAAAGATCCAACTAAAGCAGCCATTGCATCACCACTTGCATGTAAACTTTATGGTTTAGAAATGTTAAAAGAAAATGTACAAAATAAGAAAAACAATAGAACACGTTTTATGGTGATTTCTAAAGAATTTATTTGTCCAAAAGAAAGTGATAAAGTTTCTGTTATCTTTACATTACCTCATCAAGTTGGAACTTTAGATAACATGTTACAAACAATTAAACAAAGTCAAATTAATATGGATCGTATTGAATCAAGACCAATTGAAACACAATATTGGCAATATTATTTCTATATTGATTTTGAAGGAAATATGCATGAAGAAAGAATTCAACGTGCTATTAATAAAATGAAAGCAAATAGTACAACGTTAAAAGTATTGGGAAATTATAAAAGGGCGTAAAAATGAAAAATATTATATTAGTGGGAATCATGGGGTGTGGTAAAACAACCATCTCCAAATTATTATCAGAAAAATTAAAGATGCCAGTTATTGATATGGATAAATATATTGAAAAAAAATATCAATGTACAATACCTGATATGTTTGCCATCTCTGAGGAATATTTTAGGGACAGAGAAAGTGAAGCATGTTTAGATATGGCAAAGCTTGACGGCTATATTATTTCTACAGGTGGGGGAGTCATCAAAAGAAAAGAAAATAGAGACGTTTTAAAACAAGCGGGTACTGTTTTCTATATTGATCGACCTGTAGATAATATTGTAACAGATGTAGAAACAGCTCATCGACCATTATTAAAAGATGGACCAGAAAAACTTTATCAATTATTTGATGAAAGACATCAACTTTATTTAGATAGTTGCCACTATCATGTAAAAAATGATGGAACACTAACGGATATCGTTAATAAAATAGTAGAAGATATAGACTAAATCGTAAGGTTTAGTTTTTCTTTTTTTATTTAAAATAATGTAGCTTAAAAAGGTTTAAATATTTTAAAAATATCAAAAGATATCGAGATATTACTAAAAAGATACTTCATAAAAGAGTCTAGCATGTGTTGGGAGTTGAATATCAAAGTACAATTGATCAGTGGACGTAAAAAATTGATGCCTAATATTATGATTGTCTTTTATGCAGGTTCTTCTTTTTGGAAGGCACCCCAAAGACTACAAGAGATGATGGATAAATCAAAAAGTATGGAAAAATATTATAATGATTGGAAATACTTTTTTGTAGATATTAAAGAAATAGATACAACAAAGATTAAAAATTCACAAGTAAGATATCTTGTAGAAGCAGTGCAAGGATTATATGAAGGAGATTATGAAGAATCTAAAAGAATTAATGATGAAAATCGATAAATTCAATTCTCAACAACTTAATATGCTTGTTGAACATATATTTGATATTAGTAATGAAGATGATATTTTACATCTTATCCATTAGCCAAGACGATGAGAGTCTTGGCTTTTTGTATTAAGATGTTTATTTTTTTAATTGATCTTTAACATAAGTTTTAAATAAAGTATAGAAAATAGATGTTAAAGGAATAAATAAAAACATTCCCATGATACCCATTAAATTTCCACCTATGATTACAGCTACAAAGACCCAAATAGAAGGAAGACCTACAGAATTTCCTACAACATGAGGATAAATAAAGTTACCTTCAATTTGTTGTAGAACTAAAAATAAAACAATAAATTCAATAGCTTGGATTGGATTTACAATACCAATCATAATAATTCCTATAAAACATCCAATAAATGCTCCAAAAACAGGAATCAATGCAGTTATCGCAATAACCACACCCATTAACATAGCATAAGGCATTTTTAAAACACCCATTGTAACAATAAACATACTTCCAAGAATACAAGCTTCTAAGCATTGACATGTAATAAAACTTGAAAAAGTATCACTTGATAACTGAATAATCTTACAAATCTTATCGGTTTTATTTTTTCCAATAAAAGCAATTGTTGTCTTTTTAAGTTGTCTAGATAATGTTTCTTTAGAAAAAAGAAGATAAATTGAAAAGACAAGACCAATAAAGAAAGTATATAAACTACTTAATGTATTTGATAAAATAGAAAATCCAGAATGAAATAAACTTTGCCAATTATTTATAATTGTTTTATATAAAGCAGATAAGTCAAGATCTAAAGAAATAATAGAATCGATGATATTTTTAAAACTTCCATTCATTATATTTCTATTTTCTTTTAAGAAAATAAGTAATTGATCATAAGCATTAGGTGCCAATTTAACAATTTCTTTAAGAGAATGGATTAGTTCGGGTCCAATGATAAAACAAATAAGTAATAAAAAACTAACAAATAAAATAAGAGTTAAAATAAATGAAATCATTCTTTTATTTCTTACATTTTTTAATAAACTTTTTTCTAATTGATTTGTAATAATATTTAAAATAAAAGCAATACAAAAACCAACTATAAAAGGAATAATTAATTGCCAAAGATATTGAATAAAACTAAAAACAGACGATAAATTTAAAATAATAGCTAAGATAATACCTGCATAACTTATTAAATAAAGGTATTTTTTTAATTCATTGTCATTTGAAAACATAAAATCACCTCTTAAAAAGTATATATTTTTTATATGAACAGAAAATGAAAATTTGCATAAGTTTGAGATTGTCCTTATAATAAAAAAGTGGGTGACTATATAAATTTAAAAGGGAGGATTTTTATATGAAAAAAATCATTATAACAATAGGAAAGAATAGTCAGACAATTTTTTTATTGATTGTTTTAGTAATTGGTCTTGTGATTTTATTAAATATGATTGCTTTTTTTTATAAAAAACATAAAAATCCTCGCTTTTCTCAAAAAGAGTTTTTAAATAATATTTTTTATGAAGATCAAAGTCAAGTATATGTCTTAGTTAGAAAGAAAGATTACAAAGTATTATTTTTATCTTCTCACTTTGAAGAAGTATTTCATATTTTACCAAAACGTATACAAGTTGATATAGAAGTTTTAAAAGAAATTGTAGAAGATGATACTTACCGACAATTTTTAAAAGAATATAAGCAATGGAATCAACAAGAACCTTTTAAATATTCTTTTAAAATGAAAGATGAAAATAAATGGTTCATTTTAACAATTACTGCAATAGAACATGGAAAATATCATCTATTTGCTTTTTATGACCATAGTGAAGATGTTTTAAAAGAATTAGATTATTTACAACAAATAGAAACAACTAAAAATGAAAGTGAATATAAAGCTTCATTTTTATCAAGAATGTCACATGAAATTAGAACGCCTATGAATGGAATTATTGGGATGCTGACATTAGCCAGACAATCAAAACAAGATGCCAAACAAGGAAGCAAGGTATAAAGCTTTAGGCAATGAATTAAATGATGATACTTATAAGAATACTGAGTATAAAAAAGAATTAACAGAAACAATAACAAAAAAAACGGGTATTCAAAATGTGACGTTTGGTACTTGTAGTCATATTGGAAAAGATAATGCAGAGTACTATGTTAATTTTAAAAGTGATGATGGAAAGAATGTTTATTCTGTAATTAAAAGAAATAAAGATATAACAGTAAGTGTTAATTAGGGTGAGGAAGATGAAGAATAAGAAAGGTTTTACGTTGGTAGAGATTATTGTTGTATTAGTAATCTTAGCTATTTTAGCTGCGATTGCTGTACCTTCTGTAATTGGTTATGTAAATGAAGCTAAAGAGTCTCGCTATATTCAAGAGGCACATTCTATTTATACAGTGGTTGAAACGGAAGTGGCTAAGTATAAGGCAACAGATAATCCTAGTGAAGATGCTATAGATAATTATATTAAAGATATATTGAGTGGTAATACAATTGCTACTGCAGATAATAATCAATTAAAAGGTATTATTGCGAAAAAGACAGAGTTAGATGATGTTGATGTAGAAAGAAATGGCAATACTTATAAAATGTATTGGATCAGTGATGATGGTCATCATATTGAAGCTACACTCACAAAGAATAAGGATGTAAAGATTGTAAGTACTGATAGTAATCATAATTTTGATTAGATGAGGTTTTTATGGATTCAATTATTATTTTGATTTATGTATATATGTTTTTAATAGGAATGTGTGTTGCGAGTTTTATGAATGTTGTGATTGATCGTGTTCCTAGAAACGAGAGCTTTGTCAAGGGAAGAAGTCATTGTGATCATTGTGGTGAGACTTTAAAATGGTATGATTTGGTTCCTATTGTAAGTTATATTTTTTTAAGGGGTAAGTGTCGTTATTGTCATACTTCGATTCCTATTAGAGGTTTTTTGATTGAAATTTTTGGTGGATTGATTGGTATGTTTTGTTTTTATCGTTTTGGTTTTAGTATTGAAACGATTTTAATGTTTGTGATTGCGATGATTTTACTTGCGGTTACAATGATTGATTTTGATACAATGATTATTCCTGATGGTTTAAATATAGCTATGCTTCTTGTATCTATTGTTTTAATGTATGTAAGACATACGTCTTTGTTAGAAAGCATTATTGGAATGTTTTGTATTTCTGTACCAATGATTTTATTAAATGTTTTAATTGCTGAATCTTTTGGTGGTGGAGATATTAAATTAATGTTTGTCTCAGGAATAGCTTTAGGATGGAAGTATAGTTTACTTGCTGCTTTTATTGGTATTTTACTTGCAGGAAGTTATAGTATTTATTTATTGGTAAGTAAAAAGATTGATAAAAAAGGACATATTGCTTTTGGTCCTTATTTATCAATTGGTATTTTTGTTGCTTTATCTTATGGTAGTGAAATTATAAGTTGGTATTTAAATTTAATGATGTAAAGAGGTGATAGAATGGCTACATTTAAATATATTTCGAAAGATATGTCAGCTAAAACAATAAGAGGAACGTTAGAAGCTGATGATCGAAATGATTTAGTGAGAAAGCTTAAAGAACAAAGTTTGTTTTTAGTAAGATGCCAAGATGTCACTAAAAAGACTGTTAATCAGTATAAAATGAAATTAAATGAATTATCAGCTTATTCTAGAGAAGTAGGAACAATGCTTGCTTCTGGTTTATCTTTGATTCGTATTTTTTCTATTATGGTTCGAAGAGAAGATAATAAAAAAATAAAAAAAATTTATGAAAATATTTATGTAAAGTTACAACAAGGATATACTTTATCCGCTGCTATGGAAGCTCAAGGTGTTGCTTTTCCTAATTTAATGATTCAAATGTATCGTTCAGGTGAAGCAAGTGGGAATATGGATAAAACGGCTTTAACGATGTCTAATCAGTATTCTAAGGATCATCGTATTAAAGGTAAAACAAAGTCAGCAATGATGTATCCTATTATTTTGATTGTTATTACAATTGCTGTTTTGTTGATTGTTTATTTAGCAGTGCTTCCTTCTTTCTTTGATATTTTTAAAAATGTTGAATTACCATTGATTACTAAAATCAATATTAGTATTTCTAAGTTTTTACAAGATTATTGGTATTTTGTCTTATTGATTGCTGCAGGTTTGGTTGTCACTTTTATTGCTTTACTTAGAGTAGAAAAGGTACGTTTTCAAGTAGATAAATTAAAAATAAAAATTCCTAAGTTTGGTAAATTGTTGATGACAATTTATACGAGTAGATTTGCGAGAACTTTATGTTCTTTATACACAAGTGGGATGTCTATTGTTAATGCTTTAAATATTGCTAAAACAACGATTGGTAATGTTTATATTGAATCACAGTTTGACGGAGCTATTAAGAAATTAAGAAACGGGGAAAGTTTATCTCAAGCAATCAAGGACATTGATGGTTTTGATATTAAATTAACAAGTAGTATTTTTGTAGGAGAAGAAAGTGGGCGTTTGGAATCAATGCTTACTACTCTTGCAGATGATTTTGATTTTGAAGCAGAACAAGCATCAGAAAGAATGATTACCCTTATTCAACCATTAATGATTATCTTTTTAGCAGTTGTTATTTGTTTAATTATTATATCTGTATTATTACCAATTTATACATTGTATAACAATGTAGGAAATATGTAGGAGGAATTATGAGTTATATTGTATTTTTATCAACAAAAGGATTACAAATGGTTCAAGGAAATGTTTCAAAGAATAATATTCATATTTCTTCTTACAAAGAATTTGAATTTGTTGAAGGAACAATGTTAGATGGGAATATTCTTGATGATCAACCTGTTAGAGATGTTTTACTTGATTTAAAAAAAGAAAATGTTGATAGTGTGAGACTTGTTGTCGATAGTGGACAAATTTTAGTGAAGTGTTCTGTTTTACCAGAAGTTTCTCATAAACAAATGCTTCAATTTGTAAAGGATGAATTTATTGATGTTGAAAGTCAATATACGGATTTATTATATGATTATGCTGTTATAAAAGATAAAGTTGAGGGTAAAGAAGGTCAACTTGTTTTGTGTGCGGCAATGGAAAAAGAGTTTTTAAAGCCGTATATTGATTTGTTTGATGAAATGGGAATTTCATTAGAATCAATTGATATTATGACAAATTCAATTATTAAATTAACAGAATCTATTCTTAAATTAACAAATCTATCTTATGTTTTAACAGTAATCAATGGACAAGATGTTATTCATTATTTATTTATTAATGGACAATATGAAATAGCTAATAGAACACGTATTTTCTCTGATCGTGGAACAGTTGCTTTTATTACTGAATTATCCAATTCACTTACTAAATTAATGCAGTTTACTAAAGGTGCTTATAAAGATGCTCAATTAGAAAAAATCTATTTTGCTGGGCTAGAAACTTATGAAGAAGATATGTTGATGTCAACTATTTCTTCTAATTTGAGTATTGAGACCTCTCGTTTTAAACCAACAAACTATACTTGTAGTAAAGATAATAATTTTCCTATTCATAAATATTTATTTGTAGGAAGTTTATGGAGGAGATAAGATGGCAAGAAACAGTAACAAAGATATTGATTTTTTATCTGTCTATAAAACAAAGAAAAAAATAAATACAAATTCTAAAACACTCTTGCTTATCGCATTACCTGTTTTACTCATTCTTATTTTTGCGACAAGTACACTTTATTTAACAATCACTAATAGGAACTTACAAAAGGATGTTGATACATTGCAAACACAAATAGAAGAGGCTCTTGCTGCAACAGCATCTAATACAAATTCTGATCAACAAAAAGAATTAAGTAAGCTCAATGAACAACTTACAAACTTACAAACAATTACACAAACATTATCAAAATACCCTCAAATTGATAAAGGTATTTTAGAAACAATTGATAAATCATGTAAGAACTTAACAATTGATTCAATATCATTTAATCAAGAAACAGGAGCTATATCACTTACTGTAACAGCTTCTAAAGTTAATGGTTGTGAAGAAACAGTAAGAACACTAAGAGAATCAGGTACTTTTAAAACAGTTGATTACAATGGGTATACTCAAGATGGTGGTGTTAGTGAAACAACGGAAACCGTAACAGACCCTACAACAGGTGCGACAACAACACAAGCAGTAACGAATACGACACCAATTACTTATAAATCATCGATTACATGTACATTAGAAGGAGGAACGACAAGTGGACAAGATTAAAGATTCATTTAAAAAACTTTCTTCTAGAGAAAAGACATTGATTTATATATTAGTGATTTTATTGATTGTTTGTTTTGGATGGTTGATTTTATTACAACCACAATTAACGTCGCATACATCATTAAAGTCTTCAAAAGATAGTTTAGAATTACAACTTACTGAATTAAAAGGAACAAGTTCATCTTCTTCAACAGAAGATATCAAAACACAAATTATGAATGTTAATCAAGAAATTAAAGCTTTAAATGATCAATTTTACAATCTTATGTCAAAAGAAGATATTGATCAATTGATTACAAATCTAACAATAGAACATAAAATTAGTCCTACTAATTTAACAATGTCTGAAATAACACAAACAGATTTATCAAGTAAAAAGAGTGATGATAATTCATCTGATAACGCAAATGATAATACAGATGAATCTAAATCATCCAATGCTTTAGTTTATTCATGTGTTGTTACTCAAACATGTAAAGGAACAAAAGCTAATTTACTCAATTTAATTGAAGATGTTAAAAATATGAGTGGTTTACATATTAATTCTGTTGCCTATGAAAATTCAACAGGTAACTTGGATTTAACAATTACATATACAGTTTATATGGTAGAAAAATAGTAAAAGAGGTGCAAACAATGAAAAATAAAAAGGGATCAACAATTGTATGGGCAATTACATTGATTATGGTTCTTGTAGTCATTGTAGGTGCCTCTTTGTCTTTTGCATATATGTCTTATAATCAATCTATTAAAAATAGAAATAAGACACAAGTTGAATTGATTGCCAATTCGGCAATTAAATCTCTAGCTGGTGCTATTGAAAATGATGAAAATAGTTCTCAGCTAATTCCAGATACAGGTAAACAAATTAATGTATCAAAGATGGAATGTTCTGTTCCTTATGGAACAATTTCAAATATTAAAATTAATCGAAAAAAAGAAAATTTAATTATTGCATCACTAAAAGCTAATTATCATGATGAAGATTATACAATTTATGCTTATTTAACGCAGTCTAATAATCAATGGAAATGTAAAAGGTATGATACAAGTGGAAATTTAAATGTTTCTACTGATAGTAATTCAAGTGGAAATGATTCAGGGAATAATGGTAGTACAGATAATGATAATGACAATAATATTGGTTTGCCAGAAGGAAGTAATATAGCAGATACACTTGATAAAAGACTTACGGTTATGTTGAATCAATACTATGGAGATTTTAAAAATATTTATACATTTATTGATTGGTATAAAGATCAATGTAAGTATATGAATAAAACTACGGATGCTAATTATAATTGCGATTGGTGGTTTAAGAATAAAGAGGGCTCTGATTATCATATTAAACAAGCGTATTTAACATGTATGACACAAAATAATCAATTTGATAAGTTGGAAGATGATATTTATCAAAAAGTTAAAGATCAAAATATTGTTTTTAACAATAATACATGGTATCCAGATTTATATGTTAGTTTTCATGTATTTCCAAATAGTAATGGAAAGTATTTTATCTATGCATCTCCTTCAGGTAATGCAAGTAATGGAGGAGTTTATCTTATTTATTATGATCAATCTTGGTATGTTACTAAAAATAAAACATTTCGAGAAAGTGATTTTTTAAATGTAGACAGTATAAAAAATGCTGTGAGCAATACAGATCAATGGTTAAAAATTGAGTAGGAGGGATGAATATGAAAAATACAAAAGGTATGACACTTATTGAAGTAATCATCTCTCTATTAATTATTAGTACAGCATCTTTAATTATTGTGGTTGGTTTTGTTACTGCACTTAATCTTTTTACTGATTCTAATCATTATAAAGATGTAACGAATAAACAACAAAAAGCTTTAGTTGATGAAGAAAATAAAGATACAGATATTGATGTGAATGATACTTTAGCTAATTATTCTATTACTGTTAATGAGAGTGGTCATCCAATTATCGTCAATGGTACTTATAAAAAAGCAACAAGTAAAACATATAAGGATGTTAATCTTTCAAATTTTATTCCTAAAATTCAAATAAATGAAGCTGTGAAAGGAAGAAATATTTATAAAAATTATTGCAAAATGATGCAAGAATTTTCGAATTATTTAAAAGAGCAAGGAGTCACGTCAAATGATAAATTATTTGAAGGAAAGACTAAAGAATATATAAAAGAGTGGATGATGCAAAAAACAGGTGCAAACAAATCAGATTTTATTACAAATTTACCTAAATTATATGCAAGTATATACCCTGATATAGAACTAGATTCATTATTAGAGGTTATTGGAACTTATAACAAAGATTTTGATAAGGAAAAGTATAAATATATTACACCATGTATGTATATATCAGATAGTACTAGAGAAAATTTAACTTATAAAGATTTTTTTGAAGATGAAGGATACAAAAAATACGTATTCATATTAGTTGGTGATAAGGCAAAAAAAGGAGATCGTCCAACAGATATATGGGCATTGCTTGATAATACAACTGTTGAAGATGATCAAGATACTTGGTTAATTCCAAAAAGTGAAATAAGTACAAAAATACTTGAAAATAAAACATATTCAGAGTTTTATAAAATAATAAGTGGTAATGAATGGATTTATTATACAACATCAAAATAGAAAAGAGGGTGACTAAGATGATCAAAAAAGTAAATAATAAAGGTATGACGTTAGTTGAAATTGTTGTTGTACTTTTAATTGCTTCTATTATTATGACAATTACTGGTGGAATCTTAGTCAATTCATTAGGGTATTTTGACAAAACTACACAAAATTCATTAGATAAGCAAACAGTAGATGGTGTTTTAGATTTTATAAGCAGCGAAATTACATATGCAACGGATGTTAGAATTAATGAAAGTCAAAGTGCACCTGATGATAATGCTTGGCATTGCCTTTATATCGTAAAAAATAATAAAAGTAAAGGTAGACTTTATCGGGATGGGAAATCTGTTTTTGACGATGATTATTATATGAACAATCGAGATTTACAAATGGATGTACGAGGATTTACTTCAAATGGCTATCGCCTAGATTTAACATTAAAATATTTAAAAGGGACTGAAGAAGTTTATTCTACAAAGAAAACTTTTGAATTGGTAAATTTTAATATTCATACAGCTAGTGAGACTACGTTGTTCAGTAATGTTTCTGAAACAGCAGATTCAAATAGCAATTTAAGATTATGGTACATAAAAGATGACTCATCAAAAGGCAATAGTGAAAATGATAAAACGGATAGCGAAATCACAGTTGCTAAACAGGTTGAATGTATTAATACGAAAAATAATCGTGGTGATTATGTAGAAGGAAGACATTATAGTAAAGGTGATTTTGTTTATTGTAATGGGTCATGGTGGCAGTTAATTCAAGATAAAAGTAATGCTACTTCACCTGATAAAAGTAAAGCAAGATGGTGGAAAAAGATAGATAAAAATTATAGTCCACTCAGTGCATATACTAAAGGTGATATTGTTTTTTTTGAAAAAGAACAATGTTATTATCAATGCTTACAGGATATGTATTCTATGGGAGTTGGCAGTGATAGTTCTGATGGATATGCGCCAGATGGATTTAATGGAAAGCAGACCTATTGGAAGTATATTGGTCCTAAAAATACGGTTACAAAAGATGTACATAATTGTGATGATATTTCAATAAGAAGAACTGATACAGTTTTAAATAAATTGGATCAACTCACGGAAAGCCAAATAAATAGCATTCCTAAATATGATGTTAATAAAACGGATTATAAAATAGGTGATTATATATATAATGAAGAAAAAAACGGTATTAAACAATATTATTTGAAAGTATTGGATGGATCTGGAGGTCCCGGATCAAGTGCATCTTCTGGATGGCAAATTTTATCTCGTGACTGGAATAAAAATAGTGCATACTTAAAGGGTGATATTGTTTTATATTCTGAAGCTCAAGATTTAGGATATCTTAAAGCCATGCAAAATATAAATAAAGATAATAATCCAACAACATGGCCACATATGTTAGAAATTGTTAATGGTAATCCAAATCCAAATTATTTTTGGAGTACAGTAAATTGATGGAGGTTGACACATGAAAAGTTTACCAATAGGTGAAGTATTAAAAGAATATGGGTATATTAATGAAGAACAGTTACAGATTGCATTAGATGCCCAAAAGAAAGATAGAAGTAAAAGATTAGGGGAACATTTAATAGATTTAGGTTTTGTTAGTGAACAACAAATGTTAGAAGCTTTATCTGATAAATTAGCTGAGCCTTTAGTTTCATTGGATAATATAGATTTTGATATTAATGCTGTTAAAAAGGTTCCTGAAGCAATGGCACAAAAATATAATGTCATTGGTTATGCTTTTAATGACAATGTGTTAACAGTAGCAACAAGTGATCCTTTAAATTATTATGGGTTAGAAGATGTAAGACTTGTTTCAGGTTGTCGTATTAGTGTTTCACTTGCAACAAAAGCAGATATTCAAATTGCTATTGAAAGATATTATTCAGATGTTGATACTTTGAATTTAGTAGATGATATTGATGAATCGACTTTACCTGAAGTAGAAGAGGATCTAAATTTATTTGATGCGAATGAAGATGATACACCTGTTGTTAAATTATTAAATTCATTGTTAATTAGAGGATATAATACAAGTGCTTCTGATATTCATATTGAACCATTTGAAGATAAATTACATGTAAGAATGCGTATTGATGGAATGCTTGTTGATTATTTAGATTTAAATAAAAATATACAAGCGGCTTTGATTGTTAGAATTAAAATTTTATCTAACATGGATATTGCTGAAAAAAGATTACCTCAAGATGGTCATTTTATGGGAGTAATTGATGGAGTCGAATTAAATATTCGTGTATCTGTTATTCCTACCATCTTTGGTGAAAAGATTGTTATGCGTTATTTGAATTCTAATAGTACTATTGACCGCTTAAGTACTTTTGGAATGACAGAAGAAAACTTTAAGAAAGTGAATCATATGATGTCTATGCCACATGGAATTATCTATGTAACAGGTCCTACTGGAAGTGGGAAAACTACAACACTTTATATGATCCTTGAAAAATTAGCTCAAGGACAAATCAATATTTCAACGATTGAAGATCCTGTGGAAAGAAAATTAAATCGTATTAATCAAATGCAAGTCAATACAATGTCTGGCCTTACATTTGATAGAGGATTGCGTGCTTTAATGAGACAAGATCCAGATGTAATCATGGTTGGAGAAACTCGTGATAAAGAAACTGCTGAAATTTCTGTTCGTGCAGCTATTACAGGACATTTGGTTGTCAGTACATTACATACGAACGATGCTATTAGTACGATTGTTAGACTTGAAGAAATGGGTGTTGAACCTTATATGGTCGCTAACAGTTTAGTAGGTGTTGTTGCTCAACGTTTAATGCGAAAGGTTTGTCCTTATTGTAAAAAGGAAGTAGCCACTTCTTTATCTGATCGATTAGCTTTACAAGAAGGAATTAAATATATTTCTAAAGGAACAGGCTGTCCTCATTGTAATCAAACAGGTTATAAGGGGAGAATTGCTATTCATGAAGTTATTGAAATAGATAGTAAAGTACGTAAAATGATTTCTAATCAAGAAGAAATAGATGATATTATGAAATATCTTGTTGAAGAACAAGGAGTAGAAACTTTAAGAGATCAAGCTTTAAAACTAGTTAAAGAAGGTAAAACAACAGTAGATGAATTCAATAAGATTATTGCTTATATTGATTAAAGGGGAATGTTATGGCAAATATTAATGATATTTTAAATGATGCAAGAATTAAAGGATGTAGTGATGTCCATATTGGTGAAAATACAGGTATAACATTGAGACAAGATGGAAAACTTATTGGATTTGAACAAGCTTTTAGTAATGAAGAAATAAAAGAAATGATTTTATCAATGTGTAAAGATCGAATTTTAAAGATTGTAGAAAAACATGAAGATGCTGACTTTGTCTATGTAAATGATTTAGGAAGACATCGTGTTAATATTTATTTTCAACAAGGTTATATGACAGCCGCAATTCGTATCATCAATGAACAAATCAAGACATTAGAAGAATTAAATTTACCTGATGTTTTACATAAATTGGCGTTACTTCCTCGAGGACTTGTTCTAGTAACCGGTCCTACAGGAAGTGGAAAATCAACAACTTTAGCAGCAATGATTGATTTTATTTCTTCAATGAGAAATTGTCATATTCTTACTATTGAAGATCCAATTGAATATGTATATCAACAAAAACAAGCTCTTATTCATCAAAGGGAAGTCTATGAAGACGTTGATTCTTTTGATACAGCTTTAAAAAGTGCAATGCGTGAAGATCCAGATGTTATTCTTGTTGGAGAAATGAGAGACTATGAAACGATTCAAGCAGTTATTACTTTAGCTGAAACAGGCCATCTTGTATTTAGTACGCTTCATACTATTGGTGCTCCTAAAACAATTGATCGTATTATTGATGTTTTCCCTCCTCATAAACAAGCTCAAATTCGTGCTCAATTAGCCTCTGTTTTACAAGCGGTTGTTACTCAACAACTTTTACCACTTGCAAGTGGTAAAGGAAGAGCAGCTGCTTTAGAAATCATGATTGCTAATGACGCTATTAAAAATTTAATTAGGGAAAATAAAGGTCATCAAATAGATACAATGATTCAAACTGGAAGAAATGAAGGAATGACAACATTAAATGCATCACTTGCTACTTTAGTAAATACTGGAAAAGTAAATCGTATGGTAGCAGAAAGATATTCTCTTGATGTTGGAGAATTAAGACAATTAATAAGATAGTTAAAAAGAATAAGCGAGTCTGCTTATTCTTTTGATTTGAGAAGGATGCAATTATTCATATATTGCATAACCTTTTATATACTCAAAAAGCAGCAGTATTAAAGATAAGTTTTAACACTGCTGCTTATTAAATACAAGTTCTTTTAGTGACACTACAAGAAATAATCACAAACTTGAATAACCTATTTTTTAGTAATGTTTAAATTACTTACACACTTTTCTTGACAAACCCTTTGATTTTTGAAGATAGTTTTTTAATTCTTCAAATTCTTCAAAATCATATAGATGTTTTTGAAGATTACGAATTTGTTGTTTAGAAAAAGTGCTTATAAAATCACTGATATCTTCATGAAATTGCATTTTAATATACTTAATAATACTTTCCTTTGTTTCATCAAGAATACTATCTATTTCGTTATTTGCTTTTTCAGCTCTTTGGTTTGCTTCCTCCGCTTTTTGCTTTTCTTTCTCGGCTTTTTGTTTCTCTTTCTCGGCTTTTTGATTTGCTTCTTTAATTTTTCTATCACGAGAACGAAGCAATATTTCATTATCTAAACGATCAAGATATTCTAGGTATGATTCTTCAGAAGATATATATTTGTCATGCATTTGTATCGCTTCCTTTATTCTATAATCTATTTCAATTTTATCATATGGTTTTTCGTTTTTAAAGAGATACATCAACTGATTAAAACTCGTCATTTCATTGATTACTTGATTGATATATTCGAGTTGAATAATTGTTATTTCCATGCGATTAAATGGATAGACAATATGATGTTCATCATCAACCATCTCAAAATGACATTTATAATAAGGGGTATTTTCTAGAATATGCCCATAACTAATAATTAATGATCTTACTACATGAGCACTCGTATAATCTTCTCCCTGTTTTACTTGTTGTCTTAAAAGTTCAGCATTGTAAAGTTCAAAACGAACAAGTATCTCTTCATTTAAACCATAAGTTTGTAATTCGATATTGTAGAGATCACCTACATCATCAATAGCTAAAATATCTAAAATAAGTTTCTTTTCATAGAAATTTTTACCATATTGTTGTGCGTTTTTTAATTTAGTAGAAACAATCTCCCTGTCTAAAATAAGCTCTTGACAAATAAGGGTTCTAATTCTTTCATTTTCAACAAGCAAATGATGAAAATATAAATCATTTGAATATTTTATAAAATTCTCTCTATTTTTGTTCATAAAAAGTCCTCCATTATTTATATTGACTTTTTATGAGTGTTTTTCTTCTTTTTTATCAAAAAATTAAAATTTGATATTTAGAAAGAGTATTTATTCTTCATGAAATTTTAGTTGAGAGTATTTGATAATGCTCTCTTTTGTTTCATCAATCATTTCTTTTATTTCATTGATTAGATTTTCATTTTTTTTATTTGCTTTTTCAAGCTTTCTATCACGAGAACGTAAAAGTATTTGATTATCTAACCAGTCAAAGTATTCTAGATATTCTTTATATAAATTATACATATTTACCACTTCCTACTATCTATAATAGCATATTTTAAATAAATAAAGAATATGTAAAATAAATTTTTAAAGTGGAAATAAGTGGATTTAAAAGAGATTATTATGTTAATTTGTTGAAAGATACATGATACAATAGGGATAGGTGATTTTATGAAATTAGAACTTTTAACATATGAAAAAGAGAATCTTCCACGTGGTTGGAAACCTTATTATATATATTTAATCATGGTCGATCATATAGAAGTAGGAAGAATTGTCTTAAGAGAAGGTAGTAATGAAGAAAGATACTATGATGGACATATTGGTTATACGATAGAAAAGGAATACCGAGGGCATCATTATAGTAAAGATGCTTGTTTATTATTGTTTGATAAAGCAAAAGAAAAAGGATTTAAACAATTAATGATTACATGTTCTCCTGATAATATAGCAAGTCGTAAGATTATTGAGTCATTGCCATTTAAGTATCTTGAAACAAAAGAAGTACCTGCATGTTTGAAGAAAGATTTTGATCAAGGTGATTATATAAAAAGAATATATTGTTTGGATTTGGAGGAATTATGAAATTTATACATTTAGCGGATTTACATTTAGGTAAAATAATTTATCAAAATAATCTATTAGATATTCAAATTGATTTATTAAATCAAGTGATGAATTATATGGTTCAAAAAAAAATAGATACTTTAGTAATTGCTGGAGATGTTTATGATCGTGCAATTGCCTCTAAAGAAAGTATAGTTGCTTTAAATCATTTTTTAGAAGCAATGATTTTACATTATCATAAAAAAGTATTGATCATTTCAGGAAATCATGATAGCAGTGAAAGACTTGATTTTGCAAGTTCTTTACTTCAAAGTCAAGGTTTGTATATTGTTTCTTATCCTGAAAAAGAAATAAGACCAATTGAAATAGAAGGTGTTTATTTTTATTTGGTTCCTTTTTTTAAACCTTCTTATATACGTTATTTATATGAAAAAGATGATTTAAAAACGTATCAGGATGCTTTTGCATATTATTTAAGTCAACAAACATTTGTTGAAGACCATCCTAAAGTTCTTGTAACACATCAATTTATTGCGGGAAATAAAGAAGTGATTAGAAGTGAAAGTGAAGTAATTCTTTCCGTGGGTGGTAGTGAAATTATTGATGTTGATTTATGTAAAGATTTTGATTATGTAGCTTTAGGTCATATTCATGCAAGTCAAAAAATTAAATATGATTATGTAAGATATGCAGGAAGTTTAATGAAGTATTCATTTGATGAAGTTCATCAAAAAAAAGGAATGGTTGAAGTAACTATTGATGAAACTGGGGTTTCTACGCAAATTATTCCTTTAAAGCCACAAAAAGATCTAGTGAAGGTCGTTGGAAAATATGAAGATGTTTTACATTATCCAAATAATGAAAATGATTTTGTAGCGGTAGAATTATTAGATAAACAAGTCATAGGTCACGCATATGATTTTTTAAAAGAAAAATACCCTTATTTATTACAAATTACTTATCAATCACTAGAAAAACTTAAAACAAATCAAACAGCTTCTTCCTTAGATGTTGAAAAACAATCTCCAATAGAAATATTTAAAGAATTCTATGAAAAAATGAAAGGTGAAGCAATGAGTCAAGAAAGTGAAGAAATTATTCAACAATTACTAGAGGAGGTAAGTGAAGATGATGCCCATTAGTCTTACATTATCAGCGTTTGGACCTTATCCAGATACAATCACAATCGATTTTGAATCATTTCAAGAAGATGGTCTCTTTTTAATTACAGGGCCTACAGGTAGTGGAAAAACGATGATTTTTGATGCCATGATCTTTGCTTTATATGGTAAAACAAGTGGTCAAATTAGACAAACAGACAGTTTAAGGTGTGATCGTGCCTTAAATGAAATTTCTACTTTTGTTGAATTTTCATTTTCTTTGCATCAACAAAATTATACAATTAAAAGAAATCCTAAATATTATCTAGAAGGGAAAAAAACACCTAAACAACCTTCAGCGTTACTTACTTTACCAGATGGCAAAATGGTCGAAGGTATTAAAGAAGTCAATCAAAAAATGATTTCTTTATTAGGGGTCGATGATCAACAATTTAAACAGATTTGTATGATTGCTCAAGGAGAATTTACAAAATTGATTATGGCTTCAAGTGATGAAAGAGAAAAAGTATTAAGAGAGTTATTTCATAGTGAAACGTATCAAAAGTTAGAAGAAAAACTTAAAGTTCATTTGAAAGTATATCAAGATAAATATGATTTGTTATTGAATAAAAGGAAAGATTTGATGCAAGAATTACAAGTTGAAGATCATCAAGAATATTTATCTAAACAAACAAAACTTATCGCAAGTCAACAAAAAGAATATGATGATTTAAAAAAAGATTTAGATCAAAAGAAACAACAATTACAACTCTATCGCTTGCAAAATCAACGATTAATACAATTAAAAGATTTAAAACAACAATTTCAAGATTTAAAGAAACAAGAAAATGATTATCAAGAATTAAATAAAACTGTAGATACTTTAAAAAAAGCACAAGAAACAAATTATTTATATATTTCTTATATTAAACAACAAAAGAAACTTCAAACCTTAAACTTAAATCAAGAAGATTTTTTAAAACAATTAAAAAAACTTGAAAAAGATTATCAAGAAAAAAAGGTACAAGCAAATTCTCTTGACTACAAACAACAAACAAAAGAAAAATTACAAAACCAAATTCAAGAAACGAAACAATTAATCAATCAAATCTATCAATATCAAAATGATTATCAAAACTTACAAACTCTAAAACAACAATATAGAATGTTAGATGAAGAACATAAACTCTTTTTAAAAAAGAAAGAAAAATTTGAAAATGGGTTGCAAAGAGATCAAGAAAGAATCCAAAGTGAACAACAAGTACAATCTGAATATGAACTGATCAAACAACAATATGTTCGTTTAAACGAACAAAAAGTAAAAGTTCATCAATTGTCGGATTATTATGATCAAATACTCAAACTTAATGAAAATAAAAGTGATTTACAAGAAGACTATACAGTTGTTGAAAAACAAGTTGATCATGAAAAAATGCAATATAATCAAATGGAAAAATTGTATTTTAGAAAACAAGCAGGTATTTTTGCATTACAATTAAAAGAGGATCAACCTTGCCCTATTTGTGGCTCTTTACATCATCCTCATCCGGCACAAATTGAAAAAGAAGATATAACAAAAGAAAAATTAGATCAACAAGCTAAAAAAGTAAAACAACAAGAACATAGGTTACAAGATATCTTACAAAAAATACTCTTATCTAATCAAAAAAAGGAAATGCTTGTTAAACAAACAAAACAACTTTCAAGTGAACTTAATATTCAAGAAGAGTTATCTAAAGAAATCTTTATTAAAGAATTAGATCATTTATCAAAAGATGAAAAAAGAATGAAAAAAGAATATCTTGAATTACAAGATGAACTTAAATATATTCAAAAGCTTAAAAAGAGTGTGGCTCTTTCATTGAAAGATATGTCTACTTATGAAAGTAAAGAATTAAAACAAGCACAAAGTCTAGAGAATATTCAAGTACAAATTCATCAATTATCTGGTAAATTAGATGATTCAATGCGACAATATGAAATTGGAGAAGTTAATAAAAATTATCAACAAGTTCAAAAAAAATATCGTCAACTTTCATTAGAAATAGAAACTATTCAACAGGCTTATGAAAAGGTCAAAAATAAATATCTTGAAATAAAAACAAAAATTTCGTCATTGAATCAACAAATTATTCAAGAACAAGAAATATATGATGAATTAGATAATAAATATCATACTGCTTTAGATGCATTTATAAATGAAGAAGAATTTTTAAATTTAAAAACACAAATCAATCAAATCAGTATCTTAGAAAAGAAATATCAAGATTATTTAATTTCTTTAAAGAGTTTAAATGAACAAATTATTTCATTAGAAAATGAAGTCAAAGATTCAACATATGTTGATTTATCTTCTTTAAGTGAAACAATTAAAGAAGTAAATCAACAATTGAGAGAAAAAAATGATGATTTAGAAAAATTAAAAATAAATTATTCATTAAAAGAAAAAATGATCAAAGATATTCAAAAAATCAATCAACAATTAAAAAAAGATGAAGATACTTATCAAAGATATTTAGATCTTTATAATCTAGCAAGTGGTAAAAATAATGCAAGAGTGTCGATTGAAAGATATGTACTAGCAACTTATTTTGAAAATATGTTGATTTATGCCAATGTAATCATGAAACAATTGAGTCAAGGAAGATATCAATTATTAAGAAAAGATGATGCAGGTAAAGGAAGAAGTCAGCAAGGGTTAGAATTAGATGTTTTTGATCAAGAAAGTGGAAATATTAGAAGTATTAAGACACTTTCTGGTGGGGAATCCTTTAAAGCAGCTTTATCTCTTGCTTTAGGACTTTCAAGAATGGTTCAAGATTATGCTGGAGGAATTGAATTAAATACGCTTTTTATTGATGAAGGGTTTGGTTCTTTAGATAGTCAATCATTAGATCAAGCAATGAATTGTTTAATGGAATTGCATCATGAAAATAAATTAATTGGAATCATCTCACATGTTAGTGATTTAAAAGATCGTATTGAACGACAACTTGTAGTTGAAAGAAAACAAAAACAAAGTGTGATTCAGATGATCTAATCTTGCTTGTTTATCATTTCTATAGTAAAATAGAGAAGCATTTTAGAGGAGGAAAAAAGATGGCAAATAACAAGAAAAATGAAGCTATTACTGCTAGAGATGTTGATTTTGCTAAATGGTATACAGATGTATGTCGTAAAGCAGAATTAATGGATTATAGCGATGTGAAAGGATTTATTATTTATCGTCCGTATGGTTATGCAATGTGGGAACAAATT
>OGCO01002994.1_pt1 | contig 20772 bp, 14 predicted proteins | sample 1570171 | NCBI WGS metagenome assembly OGCO01 (sample SAMEA4370583, study PRJEB24528) | human gut metagenome
TCTCTGATCTGTTCATTAATCATTAACTCGCTAATGGTATTGCACCTCCAAAATAATTTTTCATGCTTCCACATAAAAAAAGTGGATAGGCAGACTATCCACAATCAATCAAATACGCATAAGCGACGTTTGAGGTATTAAACCATGAGACACTGTAAATTTGTGCTCCGGTGAGAGTGGATACTCTACTTTGTTTTCAACAACTCTGATACTATAACATACACACACTCATTTCGTCAAGTATATTTTTTTTATTTTATAAATTTAGCATCAGTATTTGCATTTTGCGTTGCCATTTAGTACACTCTTCTTAATATTATAATAAAATTTTTTAAAATACAAGAACCATGAAAGGTATTGACAAATAAACTATGGATCACAGAATTATCGACTTACACGTACATTCCACCGAATCAGACGGAACTCTCACACCCGAAGATCTGGTGGCTGAGGCAAAGAAAGCCGGGCTGGCGGCATTTGCACTGACAGACCATGACACCTGCCAGGGTGTATGCAAAGCAATGCCCTGCGCTGCTTCTGCCGGAATCGAACTGATACCGGGCATTGAACTCTCCACCGATTATCACGGAAAAGAAGTCCATATCGTAGGGTTATATATTGATATGGAAAATGAGCAGCTTCTGAAAAAGACAGCCGAATACCGGAAATGCCGCAGTGAGCGCAATGCACTTATGGTGGAGGCACTTCAGAAGGAAGGGCTTTCCATTACGATGGAAGAACTGGTGGCTGAAAATCCGGACTGCGTTATTACACGCGCCAACATTGCACGTTTCCTGTATGAACATGGCCAGATCAAGAGTGTCCGCGAAGCCTTCGACCGCTATATCGGCGACCACTGCAAATGCTATGTCGGCAGGTTGAAAGTCGCTTCCACCGATGCCGTGCGTCTCATCAAAGAAGCCGGAGGTACTGCCATTTTAGCTCACCCTCTGCTCTACGGTCTGAGTAACACCAATCTCCAGAAAATGATCGACGAGCTGAAACCGGTGGGACTTGACGGGTTAGAAGCAATCTACTCCACCTACACCACCGGAGAAGAACAGCAGATGAAACGTCTTGCAAGGGAAAACGGACTGCTTATCAGCGGCGGCTCTGATTTCCACGGCTCAAACAAACCGGATATCGCTCTTGGCAGAGGACGGGGACATCTGTATATTCCTTACTCTGTTTTAGAAACGATAAAAGCCGGCAGATAAAAAAAGGAAGCTTACATATCAACGGTAAGCTTCTCTTTTTTTATAAAATAAACTTCTCGATCACTTCCGCGATCGCATCATGATTATTATCATTTTCCGTAACATAATCAGCGGCTTTCTTGATATCATCGATCCCGTTCTTCATAGCGATACCAATATGTGCGGATTGGATCATCGGAATGTCGTTCTGCTCATCTCCGATCGCAACCGTGCTGGTATGTGGAATATTTAACAATTTCACCAGATACTGTGCACCGGTTCCTTTGTCCGTGTTGACCGGACAATACTCCAGATACTCTTTGCAGGAGAAAAAGGAGTTGCATTTTCCTTTCGCCCAGGCAGCATTTGCTTTCTGGAAACGTTTTAATTTTTCATCATCCTCCAGATGGATCAGAATGACTTTCTGAGGTTCCGAATCCAGACAATCCGAAATTCTTCTTGTGAGTTTGTAGGTCATATGAGAACGCTCAACATAATAATCCAGTTCTTTTGTGTGCCGTTTTGTCACAATGTCTACGGTATTGTAGGTCTGCGCATAGATGCCGGCTTTATACGCCCGGTCAAAAATCTCCTGCGCAACCTCGATTGGAAGTGCACTTTTATAAAGCACACGGTCTGCCGCACAGTCATAGATCACTGCCCCGTTAAAGGCGATCATATAGCATCCCGGACTGGTCAGTCCAAGATTCTTTGCAACAATCCTGCCCGACTCTACCGGTCTTCCGGTTGCAAGAACAAAATAGTGTCCACGCTCTAACATTTTCTGTATTGCAGCCCGGTTCTTTTCAGAAATCGACTTATCATCACACAATAATGTATGATCCAGATCTGCAAATAAAATTTTATTATTCATAGCCATCCTCCCTCACACAATAACTGCTCTTACCGTACTGCTATTTATTCTACAGGTTCTGCCGGGATAAACACTCTTCCCTGATATCCATGAGATGGTTTTGAAACATTTTCCATTGCCTCCCTGCAGAAAACATCCTGAGATGACAACGCAATCTTTCCGCGTCTGTCTACCTTCTCGTAATTGCCGTCAGCATGCAGCACATGTGCCTTTAAAGTGTCTGCCAGTTCCACATCCAGAATATGTCTGACACGTTTTTTCAGTTCATCATCTAATACCGGGAATAAAATCTCCACTCGTCTGTCTAAGTTACGCGGCATCCAGTCGGCACTTCCCATGTAAAGTTCTTCTTCTCCATCATTGAAGAAATAGAAGATCCGGCTGTGCTCTAAGAAATTTCCAACGATCGAACGGACTTCAATATTCTCGCTCACCCCTGGGATCCCGACTTTTAAGCAGCAGATTCCACGGACGATCAGCTGGATCTTAACGCCTGCTGCAGACGCTTCATAAAGGGATTCAATGATTCCCGGATCACAGAGCGAATTCATTTTTGCAATGATCTTTGCAGGTTTTCCCTCTTTTGCATGCTTCGTCTCACGGCGGATCAGCTTTGTGAACTTCGTGCGAAGCCAGATCGGTGCAACCGCAAGTTCATTCCATGACAATGGTTCGGAGTAGCCGGACAACATATTGAATACGGCAGTTGCATCCTCTCCGATCGCACCGTCACAGGTAAAAATACCACAGTCTGTATATAACTTTGCTGTGGAGTCGTTGTAGTTACCGGTTCCAAGATGCACATAACGACGGATACCATCTTCCTCCCTCCGGACAACCAGCGCTATTTTGCTGTGGGTTTTCAGTCCAACCAGACCATAGATAACATGGCAGCCAGCCTGCTCTAATTTTTTTGCCCAGACAATGTTATTTTCCTCATCAAACCGGGCCTTTAACTCCACTAAAACAGAAACCTGCTTGCCGTTTTCAGCCGCCTGTGCCAATGAAGCAATAATTGGTGAATTGCCGCTGACACGGTAAAGCGTCTGTTTGATGGCAAGTACATCCGGATCCACAGATGCCTGACGTATAAAATCAACCACCGGATCAAACGTCTGGTATGGATGATGCAAAAGGATATCTCCTTTTCGGATCTCATCAAAAATATTTTCCCCCGGTACGATCTCCGGCACGCGCTGTGGCGTGTAAGGCTCATTCCGCAGATCGTCACAGCCTTCTAATCCATACATTTTCATCAGGAATGTGAAATCAATTGGTCCGTTGATCTGGAAAATATCCTGTTCTGCCACTTTTAATTCATCTTTTAAGAAGTTTAACAGCTTTTTGTCAATACCGTCCTCCACTTCCAGACGGATCACCTCTCCCCACTGACGCATTTTTAACTGTTTCTGAATCTCTTTTAACAGGTCAGCCGCCTCATCTTCATCGATCGACAGGTCGGCATTCCGCATGACACGGTAAGGATATGCACAGAGTACATCATAGTTTAAAAACAATTTATCAATATTCCGCTCAATGACCTGCTCCAATAAAATGAAGGTCTTTTCATTTCCATCTTCCGAAGGGATATGTACCAGGCGTGGCAACACGCTTGGAACCTGAACGGTTGCAAATTCAATTTCCTCTTTTTCTGCCTTTCCTTTTTTCTTGGAAAGAAGTGCTGCAATGTTCAATGTCTTGTTCCGAATCAGTGGAAATGGTCTTGAGGCATCCACCGCCATCGGGGTGAGTACCGGATATACATTGTCTTCAAAATAGCGGTCCACAAATGCAGCCTGCGCCTCACTCAGATCTTCGAATGCATCCATCACAACGATCCCATGCTGGTGCATAAGCGGCACAAGAGAACGGTTATAGGTATTGTACTGAAGCGTGACAAGCTCTCTCGTGCGCTCATTGATCTTCTCTAACTGTTCCGATGCCGTCATTCCGGCAATGTCTTTTTTCTTATAATTGGCGTGTACCATATCCTTCAGGGATGCGACACGCACCATGAAAAATTCGTCCAGATTTGACGAAGTGATACTGACAAACTTTAATCGTTCCAGAAGCGGAATGGATTTATCTCTCGCCTCGTTTAATACACGGTGATTAAATTTCAGCCAGCTTAACTCCCTGTTTTCGTAATATTCCGGTTTTTTAAAATCCTGTTCTTTCTCCATAAGATAAACCTAGCCTTTCCATTGGTTGACTGTCAGCCGTAGACTCTCTTCTCTTTGATCACCGGCTTTATACTGAATACATTTTCAAAATATGACGTTTTGGCATCAAACAGTGCTTTTTCCAAAGCAATATCATCCATTGTCTCAATTGTGATCACAAGCTCTCTTCCCTTGACCGCCGCCTTCACATTCTTAAACTTCTGCTTGTGGCTCCGGTCCATTGCATTGGATACACGAAGGATTGCAGAAAGTTTTGCAACAGTCAGATAACTGTCATGATCCAATTTATCTGCGAGATCTTCATAGGCAGGAAGCGGCCATGTATTATATAATACTGTGTTTGCAATGATCTCACGCTCTTTGTGTGTCAGTCCGATAATCTCGGAAGCCATAATAATGTCATAGGAGCAGGACGGACCGTTGGCAAAACTGATATATTTTCCGCAGTCATGTAAAATGGCAGCCACCTGCAAAAGCAGCCGTTCTCTTCTGCCAAGTCCATGTACTTTTTTCATCGTATCAAAAATAAGGGTTGCCATCTGCGTCAGTGCATCAATATGTGGGGTGTAACTCATGTAACGCTCGGAAAGATTTCTTGCGGCAGATAAGACATCCGCCTCAAAATCATGTTCCACCCGGATCATATTATTCTTCTGTGCATAGTGGAATGCGATACCATCGCTGACATTCGTTCCCGGTGCCCAGAGACTCTCTGCGCCGATGCTCTCTGCCATGCATTTAAAAATCATCATATATGGAATGACAAGCGCATCACTCTCATTCGAAAGGTTCAATTCCTCTGAGATTTCCTCTAATGTCTTCTCATCCAGCTTTCTGATGTACTTTAAGAACTTTGCTACCTCTATGGTATTATCTTCCTTGTTTTTTTCTACTTTTCTGCTGATCTCTGATATATAATCACCGATGATGATCAGGTATTTGATCTTCGTCTCCTGAAGATACATAGCTTTAAAAACTTCAAGTTCCTTGTCAACAAGTTCTTCTACCTGAAGTTCATACTGTGCCAGATTGTTACTTTTTCTTGCAAGCTGCTCCCGCATACGCATGGTGCCGAGTGCCAGATGCTGTGTTGTGACTACTTTTCCCTTTGAGAATACCGTGATCTGCATACCGCCGCCTCCGGCATCCACAACTGCTGCACCTTTCTGGATCATACGCTCAAAATCTTCCCGCATGGCAACCGATTTATAACTGATAAAGCGATGCTCAGAGTTACTTAAAACTTTTACGAGAAGTCCTGTCCGGATGCGGATCTGGTCTAAGATAAAAAGTTCATTTTCAGCGTTTCTCAAGGCTGCGGCAGCATATGCTTCGTAGCTGTCCACCCGGTAGCCGTCCATGATCTTTTTGTACTCGGCAAGCGTATCACACAGCGCCTCCACAAGTTCATATCCAATACTTCCCTTGGAATATGCATCTCTTCCGAGCTCGATCCTGCTCCGGATATAATCAATGTCACGGATTTTCTTCTTTCCTGAAATCTCAAATATTTTAATACTTACTTCATAAGAACCAATATAAATTGCTGCGAATGTATGAATCACCAGATGTCTGCCTCCTCATTTCTTTTGTATATCTCTATTATACCAATTTTTTATTCTTTTCCAAGTAAATAGTTGATAAATTGCTGTGCCGTCCTGCCGGATAATCCGCCGTGGGAAAGCTCCCATTTATTGGCCTCAGCAAGCAAAGTGTCCTCATCCATGGAAACCTGATATTTTTCTGCAAGTACTTTGACAATATTCTGGAATTCCTTCTTGTTCGGTGCGCCAAAATAAATGGAAACACCAAATCTTGCATACAGGGATAGTTTTTCCTGTACAGTATCGGAAGTATGCATATCCTCACGCACTTCCTCTTTATCCGAAAATGTTTCACGGATCAGGTGGCGTCTGTTGGAGGTTGCATAGATCAGTACGTTATCCGGTTTTTTCTCAAGACCGCCCTCGATCACTGCCTTCAGATATTTATATTCGATCTCAAACTCTTCAAAAGAGAGATCGTCCATGTAAATAATGAACTTGTAATTGCGGTTTTTGATCTGTGCGATGACATCATTCAGATCACAGAACTGGTGCTTGTACACTTCGATTAGACGTAAGCCTCTGTCATAGTACTGGTTTGCAATGGCTTTGATACTGGTGGATTTTCCGGTTCCGGCATCCCCATATAACAGGCAGTTATTTGCCTGCTTTCCGTTGACAAATGCTTCTGTATTGTCGATGAGTTTCTGTTTTGCAAGCTCATAGCCGACCAGATCGTCTAATTTCACATGGGCAATATTTGTGATCGGCACGATCTCCACATCTCCCTTTTCCCTGTGCTGAATGCGGAATGCCTTGTGAAGTCCTAGTTTGCCAACGCCAAAATCTTTATAAAATGCCGTCACTGCATCTTTAAATCCGGACACATCTGTGGAAGCTTCCAGATTTAACTTCAACTCATTGATGCGCTCCTTGATCCTCTTATTAAAAATCTTTCCGCTCCCTGTCATGCTCTGATAATCAGTGATGGCATCCATACAGTCCATCTCAAAATAAGAGGCAAGTTTTCCAAAATCAAAATCAAACAGCGATTTGATGATCTCAAAGTCATGCAATACGATCTGATTGACAGAGCCCTCCACTTTTCCGCGGATCTCACAGGCTTTGCTGTAAGCATTCTCATTATTTACAAGAAGAAATGCCAGAAAACTGTGCCACAGATTCCCCTCAAAGCCATGACTCACTGCCAGTTCCATTAACTGGTTCAAACTCTCATACAGTAGAGACTCCACATCCTCTTTATTATAATATTCATTTTCATAATTCTCCATGATCCAGGTCATGTTATAAAATAATTTTCCATTTTCAAAATCTTTATATAAAATCAAATTTTTTGGACTTTTCATCAGTTTATTCATTCCCTTCTGCACTTACATAATTGCCAAGTATTTTCAAACGGATCGTCTCTTCTGTCAGCCCCCGCAGCGCATTCTGTACAGCTGCATCATTGAGATTTCCCTCAATGTCAACAAAGAAGCGGTACTCCCACGCTTTTCCCTGCACCGGTCTGGACTCGATCTTGTTCATGTTGATTCCGTTGTAGATAAAATGGGACAGCTTATGGTACAGCGAACCGCTCTCATGCGGAACTTCAAAAGAGATACTGATCTTATTGGCTCTCGATTCAAAAATCTTCTTGTTCGCCACAATGATAAACTTTGTATAATTGTTTTTATTGTTCTGGATTGCCTCGTCAAGCACTTTCAGACCATAAATGTCCGCAGTCAGGGTGCTTGCGATCGCTGCCTTGTTCTTTTTTCCATCCTCTTTGATCTTCTGGGCAGACATTGCCGTATTTTTCAGACTGTGCTTTTCCCAGTCTCTGTGGCTCTCAAGGTATTTTGAACACTGCATCAACGCCTGCGGGTGGGAATAAATGTCGGTGATATCGTCCATGTCTGCTTCCGGCAGACCCAAAAGTGCATGGTCGATACGGATGATCTGCTCTCCCACGATATAATTATTGTATTCCACCATAAGATCATAGTTCTCGGAAACGATTCCGGCGGATGAATTCTCAATTGGGAATACAGCGTAATCGGCCTCCCCGTTTTGGATGGCTTCCATCGCATCCCGCCACGTATCCACATGATAACTGTCTGCATTCTCCCCGAAATACTCATTCAGCGCAAGCTGGGAATACGCGCCTTCTGTTCCCTGAAATACGATTTTAGCATTTTTGTAATTCAGATGATCTACTTCTTTAAAATCGGGTTTTTCCGTCTGACCATGTTCTGTCAGAAGCTGATACTGACGCTTCCGGCTCATGGACATGATCTGCTCGAACAGTTCACGGATACCATGTTTTAAAAATGGCGTAGTTCCTTTTCTGCTCAATGTTTCCAACTTGGAAACCTCACGCTGCTTGTCAAATACTTTCTTTCCCACAGCAATTTTATATTCAGCAACTTCCTCTGAAATTGCCATTCTGCGTTCATACAGATCCACGATCTGACTGTCGATCTGATCGATCTCATCTCTTAGTTCCAATAAATCTCTCATAAAAAATCCAAGCCTTTCCATTTATTATTTATAATATATTACATTCACAGTTTGCTTGCAAGAGAACACTTGCGTCATGGTATACAGAAATGCTATACTTTTTATAGATAAAGATTATAAATCAAAGAGGTGATTTACTTATGAAAAAAATTTGGAAATGGCTGCTTTTTGTGTTGGTGATCCTTCTTGCTGCCGGGTGTGTTTTCCTCTACCGGTACATAAACCGCATTCGGTATAATGACGGTTATGTCAACGGCAACACTGCGGGAAATCTGTATAACGAAGGATATTTCTGTGAAAAAGATGGTATTGTCTACTTTGCCAACCCTGCCGACAACTACTGTCTGTACTCCATGAACCCGGACGGCACAAACATCAAAAAGTTAGAGGATCAGAGTGTCAGCTACATCAACGTGGATGACCACTACATTTATTACTGTAAACTTAAGGGAAAAAGCGCTGATTCATTTTCCTTCCTCCCGGTCAATACCAACAGTTTATGCCGGCTGGATATTGACGGAAAAGGAAAGCCTGAAATTTTAGATGATGATCCGTGTATGTATGCTTCCCTGGTTGGAAATTATCTGTACTATCTGCATTATGATACCACTGATGCAACCACGCTGTACAAAGTCAAAATTGATGGCAAGGAAAAAGAGCAGGTAGAAAAACAGTCCTACTTTACCGCAAGTACCGATGGACAATATATTTATTATAACGGACTGACAGACAATCATAATATCTATGAGATGGACACTTCCAACGACCATGCAAAAGTCATCTATGAGGGGAACTGCTGGATGCCGGTGAAAGACGGAAACAATCTTTATTTTATGGACTGTGAAAACGATTACCGCATTGCCAAAGTCGATCTGACAAATGGCGAAAAAACGCTGGTCACGGACTGCCGTGTCGACTGCTATAATGTCACAGGCGATAAAATCTTTTTTCAGAAAAATGATAAGACAAATCCGGCCATCTGTTGTATTAATACAGATGGAAGCAATTATCAGGAATTAAAAGAAGGCAACTACACTGCCATTAATGTAACTTCCACTTATGTCTATTTTAAAGATTTTACGACCAAAACCCCTTATTATACATCTGTTGCTGCCCCGGGCAATGTACAGATTTTCAATCCGTAAGCAGGCGTTGTTACAATGCAATTTTTTACAAAAAAAGAAACGTCAGGAAACTTCATTTTTTCCTGGCGTTTCTTTATCCCGCAAAACAAATATTTATGCAAAATCAAATAACGACAACTGATTGGACTCCGGCATATCGCCCAGCAGTCCAAGATCTGCCATAAGATCAATGGTAGATTTCGTCACCTTGGTTCTCTGGCGGAAATCATCTTTGGATAAGAATTTTCCGTCTTTTGCTGCCTCCGCAACCGCAATTGCAGCATTGTCACCCATACCTTCAATGGTATTTAACGCCGGCATAAGCTTTCCGTCGATGATCTGGAAACGGTCCGGCAATGCACGGTAAATATCAATTGGCGTAAAATCAAAACCTCTCGCATACATCTCCTGCACGATCCGCATATCACGGTAGACATCCTGCTCTTTTTTGGAAAGAGAGTCTTTTCTTCTTGTGTAATCCTTATAAAAATATTCCAGACGCTCTTTTCCCTGACACATGATCTCATAGTTGAAACCGGTCGCACGAATGGAAAAATATGCTGCATAATAGGCGAGTGGATAAAAAACTTTACAGTATGCAATACGCCACGCCATCATAACGTAGGCAGCCGCATGTGCTTTCGGGAACATATACTTGATCTTTAAACACGAATCAATATACCATTCCGGTACATTATGTGCCCGCATCTCTTCCTTCCATTCTTCCTTTAATCCCTTACCTTTTCGAACAGACTCCATAATGGTAAAGGACTGCTCACTGTCAAGTCCCATACTGATCAGATAAATCATAATATCATCACGGGTACAGATTGCAGTAGAAATCGTTGCAATCCCCTGCTCAATTAAAGTCTGTGCATTTCCCAGCCACACATCCGTACCATGCGAAAGTCCTGAAATTCGGATCAGATCCGAAAATTCGGTCGGTTTCGCATCAATAACCATCTGCATCGCAAAATCTGTTCCAAACTCCGGGATTCCTAAACATCCCAGGGGAATACCGTTGATGTCTTCCGGTTCTACTCCCAATGCAGAGGTATTCATAAACAGCGACATGACTGTCTGATCGTCCAAAGGGATCGTCTGTGGATCAAGTCCTGTCAAGTCCTGTAACATACGGATCATGGTCGGATCATCGTGTCCGAGAATGTCCAGTTTTAATAAGTTATGGTCGATGGAATGGTAATCAAAATGAGTCGTAACCGTTGCAGTCGTCATATCGTTTGCCGGATGCTGTACCGGAGTAAACGTATTAATCTCCTCGCCCACCGGAAGAACAACGATACCTCCCGGATGCTGTCCGGTCGTTCTCCGGACGCCGACACATCCCTGTACAATACGGTCAATCTCACAGTTTCTCTTGTGAATTCCACGCTCTTCATAATAATTTTTGATATATCCAAATGCAGTCTTATCCGCAAGTGTACCAATCGTTCCGGCACGGAATGTCTGTCCGTAACCGAAAATAACCTCACAGTAAGCATGGGCTTTACTCTGATACTCACCGGAAAAGTTTAAGTCGATATCCGGCTCTTTATTTCCCTTGAATCCAAGGAAGGTCTCAAATGGAATATCAAATCCATCTTTTACCAGCTTTTTGCCACACACCGGACAAATCTTATCCGGCATATCACAACCACTTCTTCCGGAAAATGCCTTGACTTCCGGTGAATCAAAATCGCTGTATTTGCAATATTCGCAACGGTAATGCGCCTGCAATGGATTTACCTCCGTGATACCGGACATGGTCGCTGCAAAAGAGGAACCTACCGAACCACGGGAACCTACAAGGTAACCATCCTCGTTCGACTTCCATACAAGCTTCTGTGCGATAATATACATTACCGCATATCCATTGGAAATAATCGAATTTAATTCTCGGTCAAGCCGCTCCTTTACGATCGGAGGCAGTTCTTCACCATACATGCTGTGCGCCTTGTTATAGCAGATATCACGGAGCATCTGATCCGAATTCTCGATAAACGGCGGACACTTATCCGGTCTTACCGGTGCAATCTTCTCACACATATCCGCAATTTTGTTTGGATTTGTAATGACGACCTCTTCTGCCTTGGCACTTCCAAGATATTCGAATTCCTTTAGCATTTCTTCGGTTGTTCGAAGATATAACGGTGCCTGCTCGTCAGCATCCTTAAATCCCTTTCCGGCCATAATAATACGGCGGTAGATTTCATCTTCCGGGTCAAGGAAATGCACATCGCAGGTAGCCACCACAAGCTTGTTAAATTCCTCCCCCAGTCTGCAGATCCTGCGGTTGATATCCTGCAGCTCTTCCATCGTATTCACCGGCTCCTTGTCACTGCGCAACATGAACTCATTGTTTCCAAGCGGCTGTATCTCCAGATAATCATAGAACTTTACAAGTCTTATGATCTCTTCCTGCGGTCTTCCGCCCACAATCGCACGGTATAATTCTCCAGCTTCACAGGCAGAGCCTAAAAGAAGTCCCTCTCTGTATTTGACAAATTCACTTTTTGGCACACGTGGTCTCTTATTATAATACGTGAGGTGTGAAAGTGAAACCAGACGATACAGATTGATACGTCCGATGTCATTTGTCGCCAGAATAATTGCATGGTAGGTCGGCATTTTCATGACCGTTTCCGGGGAGGTGGAAACCATATGGTTCACATCATCGAGATTTTCCATACCGCGTTCTTTTAACATCTCAATAAATTTCACAAAAATTTCTGCTGTACAGGCAGCATCGTCAACTGCACGATGATGGTTTTCCAGTGAGACATTCAATGCCTTTGCAACGGTATCGAGTTTAAAACGATTCAGGTTCGGCAGCAGAATTCTGGCAAGAGCCACTGTATCTATGATCGTAAACTCTCTCTCTATCCCCTGATCCTTGCAGTTTTTCTTAATAAAACTCATATCAAATTCCGCATTGTGGGCAACCATGATCGCACCATCGCAGAACTTCATAAATTCCGGCAGAATCTCCTCAATCTTCGGTGCATCAATGACCATATCATCCTTAATTGAGGTCAATTCCTCGATTCGGAATGGAATTGGCACTTCCGGGTTTACAAATGTCGAAAAGCGGTCTGTAATGACACCACCGACTACTTTCACTGCACCGATCTCAATAATCTTATTCTTATCCGGGCTGAAACCGGTCGTCTCCAAGTCGAACACCACAAAGGTTTCATCGAGGCTCTGTCCTTTCGAATCTGTGATAATATCCTTCAAGTCGTCCACCAGATACGCTTCCACACCGTAGATAACCTTAAAATCGTCATCCGGACTCAGTGCATGGTTTGCATCCGGGAATGCCTGTACATCGCCGTGGTCGGTGATCGCAATCGCCTTATGTCCCCATTTCATGGCACGCTTTACGATGTCTTTACACTCGGACACACCATCCATATCACTCATCTTTGTATGACAGTGCAATTCCACACGCTTCTCCGGACTGGTGTCCATACGGGTGGTCGTAAAGTCTGCAATCTTCTTAATTCCAACGATCGAACCGATTGTTAATTCACTGTCAAACTTATCGATTGTCGTGACACCTTTGATTTTTAAGAATGCCCCTTTTTTCAGATTGCCAAGAAGCTCATCCCTGTCTTCATTTCTTGTAAATATTTTCAGGACAATGGAATCCGTAAAATCTGTGACCGACATGATAATGATTGTCTTTTCGTTACGGATCTCCCTCGTCTCAACCGTCATGACCTGACAGCGGATGGTAACTTCACCCATCTCACCCACGATTTTCTCCAATGGGATGGTTTCTCCATCCTCAATATCACGACCGTAAATTACATCCGGATTATCGGATTTTTTACCTCCGCCAAAGCCACCGCCATCATAACGTTTTTTAAACTCTTTCCGTGGTCCGTCATATGTTTTTTTTGCAGTATTTCCTGCACCATTTGCAGATTTTGCATCGTTTTTTGCAGGTTTTACGGCGTTTCCACCACCTGTAGAACCACTGTCTCCAGATGTTGTAGTCTGACCGGAAGCTGCACTTTTTTCATTGGCATCTGAAGCAACTGCAACTGTCTCTCCGTCCTCATCCTTCAAATTGATATTTTTTAATATATTTTTGATTTCAAACTGAATCTGAAGATCACTGTTTTTCTTGTACCTGCTCTCTTTTGGTTCCTCAAAGTCAAGGTCAACAATCAGGTTCATGCCACAGCGCTCACACACGATTTTCTCTAAAAATTCCACAATTTCATGGGAGCGTGTCTGTGCAATGATCGTATTTTCCAGTACAAGATGCAGATGACTGTCATCCGTAAATTCCATTTTGGAAGCACGCAGCAGATTGTATTCCATCAGACTGTAGGCTTTTAACTCTTCTAAAATACTGTCCTTATACATATCCATCAGCGTGCGGGCGGTATACTGCCCGGAGAGCTGATACTTTTCGATAATACGGACATTCATCCGTTTTCCCTTAAATATCTGCTCCTCAATGGATTTTTCTAACTGCGTAATGTTATTTTTATGTATAAGATGACTGCCCAAAAGATAGACACGGATATGATCTCTCTCATGATTCATCCCTACCTTGGTAACTTCCATCTCAGATAAAATTTTCTTCATATCCCCGGACACATCCAGTGTCGGAAAGACATCAAAAAATAGTTTTGCCATAATTATTCATTCCAATGTAACAGTTCATAGCGGAGTGCCTCTAAAAGTTCTGACTCCGGCACTTTTTTGAATACCTCGCCATGTTTGATAATAAGTCCCTCGCCGATTCCTCCGGCGATTCCGATATCTGCCTCTTTTGCTTCTCCCGGACCATTAACAACGCATCCCATAACGGCAACTTTAATGTCAAGAGGAATGTCGGCAACCATATTTTCTACCTGATTGGCCAGCTGGATCAGATTGATCTGTGTTCGTCCACAGGTAGGACAGGATACTACTTCCACACCGCCTTTGCGGAGTCCAAGTGTTTTTAAAATTAATTTGGCAGATTTGATCTCCTCTAATGGATCTCCTGTCAGGGAAACCCGGATCGTGTCACCGATTCCCTGATGTAAGATCAATCCAAGTCCGATGGCTGACTTGATATTACCGCTGATGATCGTACCGGCTTCCGTGATCCCGACATGCAGCGGATGATCGGTCTGGCTTGTGATCAGTTCATGTGCTTTCACACACATCATAACATCCGAAGATTTAATACTGATGACAAGATTATCATATCCCATATCTTCAATCAGTTTCACTTTATCCAAAGCACTTTCTACCAGTCCCTCAGCCGTCACTCCATGGTATTTCTCCACCAGATCTTTTTCTAAGGAACCACTGTTTACCCCTACACGGATTGGAATGTTGCGCTCTTTTGCGACATCCACCACAGCCTTCACACGCTCTGTGCTTCCGATATTGCCAGGGTTGATGCGGATTTTGTCTGCTCCATTCTCCATTGCTGCAATTGCAAGACGATAGTCAAAATGAATGTCTGCAACGACCGGAATCTGCACCTGTTTTTTAATCTCCTTTAATGCCTTCGCTGCATCCATCGTAGGAACTGCACAGCGGATGATATCACATCCGGCAGCTGTAAGCTGATTGATCTGTGCGGCAGTTGCCTCCACATTCTCGGTTTTTGTATTGGTCATAGACTGGATCAAAATCGGGTTGCCGCCGCCAATGATGCGGTTGCCGATCTTCACTGTTTTTGTCATTGTTCTTCTCCCTTTCGTATGATTTTCTTATAGGCAATTGCGAAACTCCTCATAATCTTCTTTCAATTGTTCAAAATTAACAAAATTTTCGAAAACACGCTCTCGCTACGTGTCGCTGGTAACGGTACTAAGAAGCCAGTCACGATTGACATCGCACCTGCCTTCTAAGAACCGACCGCTCCCCAGTGTTTTCTCAAGCTTTTGTTAATTTTTCACAATTCAATTTAGATTTTCATGAGTTTCGCAATTATCTATCATTTTCTTACGATAATCGTGAAATTTTTTCTAATCTATATGAACAACTTACGAATGTCGTTAAACATGATCAGTATCATGAGTGCAAACAATATCATGATACCGGCAAAATGTACCATGCCCTCTTTTTCCGGGTCAACTTTTTTGCCACGGATCGCCTCTACCAGCAAAAATACAAGTCTTCCACCGTCGAGTGCCGGGAGTGGCAGAAGGTTCATGACACCAAGGTTCGCAGAAAGCAGGATACTGATATACAGCATTTGCAGGAATGCATAGAAGTAGCCGTAGGAAACACTCTGCTCATAGCTGTCTCCGATTGCACTGACAATTCCTACCGGACCACTCATATCATTGACGGTAACGCCTCCGGTAAAGAGCATCTTTAAGCTTCCAAGTGTCGTATAGATCCAGTACTCCACCTCGTAAGCACTGTATTTTGCCAGCGTGAATACATTGTTTGTTGTCTTCTCTCTGGCTGCCATTCCAATAAATCCATATAAATATCTTCCGGTGGTCTCATCATATTTTGGAGTGAGTTCCGTTGTGTAACGTTCTCCATCCCGCTCATAAGTTACTTTCACCGGTTCTCCGGCATGGTACATGGAATATGCACTCACCTCACGGTAAAAATGAATATGTTTATTTCCCATTTTTACAATCGTATCACCTGCCTGAAGTCCCGCTTCCTCTGCGGCATAACCCTCACTCACATCTGAGAGTACCGGAAGATCATATCCGGTGCAGCAGACAAGAATAAAAGAGAAGATAAAGGCCATGATAAAATTAAAAATTGGTCCCGCAGCTACAACGCTGATCCTTGCCCAGACAGATTTGTTGTTAAACGCTTTGTTATCCTGGCTTTCCGAATCCTCTCCCTCCATCATGCAGGCTCCTCCAAATGGAAGCAGTTTGATGGAGTATTTTGTCTCACCTTTCTGGATTCCGAAAAGCGTAGGTCCTAATCCAAGTGAAAATTCATTGACACGGATTCCATTTGCCTTTGCAAGCAAAAAATGTCCCAGTTCATGAAACAGGATAATAATGCTGAATATCAGTAATGCGATAATAATTTTCATGTAAAAAACCTTTCCTGATGTCTTGTTGCATTTTTAAATGCGTTTTATTTTGCACTCATCTTTTTTTCAATAAACTCATAAGCAGCTGCTTCTGTCCCCAAAATTTCATCCACATCCGGATGATCGACAAACTCTGCATTTTCCATACATGCCTCGATCAACTCTGTGATCTCCGGATAAGAAATCTTCCGGTCTAAAAACAGACTGACCGCTTTCTCATTGGCAGCATTGTACACAGTCGGAATATTTCCGCCCTTTTCCATTGCCTGATATGCAAGTGCAAGCCCACGGAATGTATCGGTATCCGGCTTCTCGAAGGTAAGATCTGCAATTTCAAACAGATCCAGTCTCCTGCCCGAAAGATTCCGGCGCTCCGGATAATAAAGTGCATACTGGATTGGAAGTCTCATATCCGGCGTGCCAAGCTGTGCGATCACTGCTCCATCCTGATACTCTACAGCAGAATGAATGACACTCTGCGGATGTACTACAACCTGAATCTGATCTAAAGCCACATCAAAGAGCCATTTTGCTTCCATCACTTCCAGTCCTTTATTTACCAATGTGGAAGAATCAATCGTGATTTTTCTTCCCATGCTCCAGTTTGGATGTTTCAGGGCATCTTCCACCTGAATATTCTTAAGTTCATCTGCTTTTCTTCCACGGAATGGTCCGCCGGAAGCTGTCAGTAAAATCCTGCTGATCTTATTATCCCCGGCACCCTGCAGCGACTGGAAAATCGCACTGTGTTCGCTGTCCACCGGAAGAATCGGCACCTTGTATTCCTTTGCAAGCGGAATAATAATATGTCCGGCAGTGACAAGTGTTTCCTTGTTTGCCAAAGCAATTTTCTTTCCTGCTTTAATTGCAGCAATCGTTGGTCTGATTCCAAGCATACCAACAATTGCGGTCACTAAAATCTCACTCTCCGGGATCACCGATACTTCAAGAAGTCCTTCCATGCCGGACACGATTTTTATGCCGAGGTCTTTTGTATTCGTACGAAGTTCTGATGCCTTTTTTTCATCCCATACACTGACAAGTGATGGCTTGAACTCTCTCATCTGCGCTTCTAACAAACTGATATTACTTCCGGCAGCCATTGCAACTACCTGAATATCCCCCTGCTCTCTTACAATATCGAGTGTCTGTGTACCGATAGAACCGGTAGAACCTAAAATTGCAATTTTTTTCATGTTTTATAATTTCCTTATCTTATAATTTAATAAAGTTCACTGCAAGGAAATAAATGATCGGTGCAGTAAAGATCACACTGTCAAAACGGTCTAAAATGCCACCGTGTCCCGGAATCAGTTTTCCGTAATCTTTGATCTCGTAATTCCGCTTGATGGCAGATGCAGTCAGATCCCCAACCATAGAGATCAACGCTCCAACCGCACTGATTCCTGCCATGATCCAGACATGTGTCTGATCGATCTGCATGGCATTTTTAAAGATCATACCATAAATAACCGTAAGAAGCGCTGCGCCTGCGACGCCGCCGACAGCGCCCTCCACTGATTTCTTAGGGCTTAATTTCGGTGACATTTTATGTTTTCCAATCAACATTCCTACACAGTATGCACAGGTGTCGCATCCCCAGGAACACAAAAAAACAAGCCATACAATGTAGGCACCTGCCTCGATCATACGCGTCTGATACACATACGACAGCATCACAGCAACATAGAACACGCCAAAAAATGCTGCAAGTACCTGTTCCGTCTTATACTTCGGATATGTAAATACATATGCGAACATCATAAGAATCAAAACACCTAATACAAACACCATTGTATCCGGCAAAAATGCAAATTTCAGATTACAATAATACACGGTCGCTGCCAGATAACCAATGATTCCAACCGCCTCTTTTTCAATGTGAAAAATGCGATATAATTCAAACATACCAATATAGGAAATAATCAGTGTTGAGATCAGCAGAACATCTCCGCCTGTAATGATCAGAACCAGTGCTGCGATCACTAACACGATTCCACTTAATAATCTTGTCTTAAACATTATATTTCTCCATCCTCCTCTGAGAGTGCGCCAAACCTGCGGTCACGTTTATTATATGCTTCAACTGCCTTTTCTAATTCTTCTTTATGGAAGTCCGGCCATGGAACTTCCGTAAAATAAAATTCACTGTAAGCCAGCTGCCATAAGAGATAATTCGATAAGCGCTGTTCCCCACTGGTGCGGATCAACAGATCCGGATCCGGAATATCTTTCGTATCCAGATAAGCTTCAAAATGTGTCTCATCAATCTCGTTTTCCTGCAATTTGCCGTCACGGAGATCTGCATACATTTTCCGCATGCCCCGGAGCATCTCATCCCGGCTTCCATAATTGATCGCAATCTGCAGATTCAAACCATCATTGTGTGCAGATGCAGACTCCAATTCTTTGATCTGATTTTGAAACTTCTCACTGAGTTTTGTGGTATCTCCGATCACCCGGACACGCATATTATTCTTATCCGCAGTTTTAATACAGTTTTTCAGATAAGATTCCAGTAATTTCATCAATGCATTTACTTCGTTATCCGGCCGGTTCCAGTTCTCGGTAGAAAAAGCATATAAGGTCAGATATTTAATTCCCATATCATGGGCTGCCTGACAGACTGTCTCCACATTCTTAGCCCCGACCGTATGTCCGTAATTTCTTGGCATTCCTTTGCTTTTTGCCCATCTTCCATTTCCATCTAATATAATTGCTACATGTTGTGGAATCTTCATGCTAATTGTATATCCTTTCTGTTCCAGTCAAACGGCACAAAACCTTGTAATTTTTTTTGTTCCGCTGTCATTGCAAAATATTGTTCTTTTATAAGTTACGAAAATGAGGACACGATTTTCTCATGCCCCCACTCTTTCTTTTATTCTGTCAATTTATTTATACAGTTAAAATTTCTTTTGTTTTAACTTCTACTGCTTCATCGACAGCTGCAATATATTTATCTGTCATCTTCTGAGCATTTTCTTCCAATGCTTTGATTTCATCTTCTGAAACATCCTCTTTTGCAAGTTTCTTGAAGGAATCATTTGCATCACGACGAATATTACGAATGGCTACTTTTGCACTCTCACCTTTCTTCTTTACGTCTTTTGCAAGATCTTTACGTCTTTCCTCTGTCAGTTCTGGGAATAAAAGACGGATTGTCTTTCCATCATTGGTAGGATTGATTCCAAGATCAGATGTCATGATCACTTTCTCAATCTCTTTTACCATAGAAGCTTCCCATGGCTGAATCTGAATCATTCTAGGTTCCGGAACATTTACGTTTGCCACCTGCTGGATAGGTGTTGGTGTTCCGTAATAATCAACTCTCAATTTATCAAGAACATGTGGATTGGCACGTCCGGCACGGATACTTCCAAATTCCTCTGATAAATTGTTCATTGTTTTCTGCATTTTCTCATCAAATTGAACTAATCTCTCGTCCATATTAATCCTCCTTGTTTTGCGAAGCAAAATCCATGTGCTTATTGTAAGCACATTCTCCTCTGGTGAGGAGAGGATTTTTCCTCCTTGTTTTCGTATTTAAAAGGTAAAGATTATTGTACCCTAAATTCTTACATAGTTCAACCAGTTGTTTAATTATACTGGTCTTTATTCATTATAATATCATACAGCATCTCTACAGTTTCTCTTATCTGCTTTCCCTGCTCATTAAGCGTAATGTCTGCATATTTCTTATAAAGTGCGGTCCTGTCAGCATATATCTCTTCCACAGTTGTCTTTCCATTAGACACAACCCCACGTTCTTTAAGACTTCCCAGTCTCTCCTCAAGTAATTCTGGTGGAAGTTCTAGATAAACCACAGTACCAATATCCTTAAAATGTTCCATTGCCTCTTTTCCATATACAGCACTCCCACCTGTTGCAATAACCGTGTGGTGTGGACTGATGGAACAATTCACTTCATTTTCAATCTGTATGAATCCTGCATCTCCGTGCTTTTCAATTATTCTTTCAAGAGTCATTCCCTCTCTTTCCTGAATAACAAGATCCGAATCAATGAATCCAAATCCTATCTTCTTGGCAAGTACTACTCCAAGCGAACTTTTTCCGCTTCCCGGCATTCCTATAAGTATAATATTATTCATGTGTACCTCCATATGCCTGAGATTTATCTTATACAGCAGTCGTACATTTTCTTAAGTTCATCAACTGTAAATGTATAATGTGAATTACAGAAGTGACAGTTAACCTCAATTGGCTCACCATCATCAATCATCTTCTGGATTTCTTCTTTTCCAACACTGATAACAGCTTTGCTCACTCTGTCCTTA